>NPIF01000646.1_pt1 | contig 249344 bp, 206 predicted proteins | sample 8637461 | NCBI WGS metagenome assembly NPIF01 (sample SAMN07420641, study PRJNA396082) | bioreactor metagenome | isolation source: sample BR12 brine-fed electro-methanogenic bioreactor BR | place: Japan: Kochi | collected 2016-12-09 | reverse complement strand
TTTTTCTACAGCCTCAACGCTCAAACTCAGTCGCGGCATTGACGGCGCGAAGCGGCGGCAAGGACGTCGGCTGCAGTGCCTGGTTGGGCGTCATTTTCCGAGCGGCCATTTGCCCATAAGGATGCACCACCAACCATAAAGGATGTAGATGCCGCCGCACACGACGCCGACCACCGTGATGCCGTATGCGACGTAGCCGAGCCAGCGCCAGCCGAGTGCAACAGAGCTGAAGCCAAGAGCCGCACCGACTGCAGCAACGCAAAAGCAAACGAAGGCAGGAAAGAGACGGCGGCTCCCCTCATTTGGCTGAAACCTTTGAAGCGCTCCGTTCATGACGCCCAACTAGATTTATACCGACGTCGGAAAGGGTGCCTCAGCGGCGTTAAGAAAACCACCTGCCTGATTGGACAGGTACTTAGCAACGGAAGTCCGTTTTATGCCGCATAAATATTTCCGGATGAGATCACGCGACGCGGTAAGCAAAGCGAGGCTGGCAGGTCAGAACCGATTCGAATGGATTGATTCCGATGGAGCCGGATCGACGGGCGCGGCAGGCCACGCGCCGGGGTGGACCGGGCGCGTGGCGGTGCGTTCGGGGACTGCCGCGGCGTTATTCGACCGTGACGGATTTGGCGAGGTTGCGGGGCTGGTCGACGTCGGTGCCGCGCAGCACGGCGACGTGATAGGCGAGCAGCTGCAGCGGGATGGTGTACAGCAGCGGCGACTGCAGCGGCTCGATGTGGTCAGGCATGGTCATGATCTCGACGCCGTCACCCGGCTCGAAGCCGGTGTTGGGATCGGCGAAGACGAACAGGCGCGCACCGCGGGCGCGCACTTCCTGCAGGTTGGACTTGAGCTTTTCGAGCAGGCGGTCGTTGGGCGCGACCGCGATCACCGGCATGTCGTCGTCGACCAGCGCGAGCGGGCCGTGCTTGAGCTCGCCGGCCGGGTAGGCCTCGGCGTGGATGTACGAGATTTCCTTGAGCTTGAGCGCGCCTTCGAGCGCGATCGGATAGCTCGGGCCGCGGCCGAGGAACAGCGCGTGATGCTTGTCGGCGAAGTGCGCGGCCCAGGCCTTGATCTGGCTGTCGAGCTTGAGCGTGTGTTCGACCATCTCGGGCACGCTGCGGATCTGGCGCACGTACAGCGCGGTGATGCGCCGGTCGATCCCACGCCGCTGCGCGACGGCGAGCCCGAGCAGGGCCAGTGCCGCGAGCTGAGTGGTGAAGGCCTTGGTGCTGGCGACGCCGACTTCCGGACCGGCCCGGGTCATCAGTGACAGGTCGGCCTCGCGCACCAGCGACGACTCCGGCACGTTGCAGATCGCGGCGGTGGCGACGTAGCCGAGCTTCCTGGCCTCGCGCAGCGCGGCCAGGGTGTCGGCGGTTTCGCCGGACTGCGAGATCGCGAGGAACAGGGTGTTCCGGCACACCACCGGATTGCGGTAGCGGTACTCGCTGGCGACCTCCACGGTGCACGGGATGCGCGCGCCCTGTTCGAGGTAGTACCGCGCCACCAGCCCGGCGTGGTAGCTGGTGCCGCAGGCGACGATATGCACCTGCTCGACCTGCGGCAGGATGTCCGCGGCGTTGGGGCCGAACGCGGCTTCGAGCACATGGTCGCCGGTCAGGCGCTCGGACAGCGTGTCGGCGATCGCACTGGGCTGCTCGTAGATCTCCTTGAGCATGTAGTGCGCGTATTCGCCGCGCTCGACCGCGTCGGCGGACAGACCGGATTCATGCACGTCGCGCTCGGCGACCTTGCCGCTGGCGTCGTAGACGGTGACACCGTCGAGGCGGACATCGGCGAGATCGCCCTCCTCGAGGAAAATGAAGTTGCGCGTGACCGGCAGCAGCGCCTGCACGTCGGACGCGACGTAGTTGCCGTCGCCACCGAGGCCGACGACCAGCGGGCTGGCGATGCGGGCGACGACGAGCCGGTCCGGATGCTGCGCGTCGAACACGACGATGGCGTAGGCGCCGGTGAGGCGGCGCACCGCGTGCTGCACCGCGGCGGTCAGGTCCAGGCCCTGTTTGACGAAGTCGTGGATCAGATGGGCGATGACCTCGGTGTCGGTCTCCGAGGTGAAGACGTGGCCCCTGGCGATGAGGTTCTGCTTGAGATCGGCGTGGTTCTCGATGATGCCGTTGTGGATCACCGCGATGCGCCCGCCGGCGACGTGCGGATGGGCGTTGGCCTCGGTGACGCCGCCATGGGTGGCCCATCGCGAATGCGCGATCCCGATCGGGCCGGCGCAGGGATCGGCCGCGAGCTTCTCCTGCAGCCGCGCCACCTTGCCGACCGCGCGCCGCAGCGCAAGCCGCCCGTGGTCGACCAGGGCGATGCCGGTCGAGTCGTAACCGCGGTATTCGAGGCGGCGCAGCCCTTCGATCAGGATCGGGGCGACGTCGGTTTGCGCCAGCGCGCCGACAATTCCACACATGTTCGGTAGGCGTCCATCTTTCGCTAAACCGCCATTCTAAAGCCTAGGCCGGGGTTCCTGCCCCCCGGCCCGGGCGATGGACGGCGCCTGCGGGGGACGCCCCGGCGGGGGCGCGCTATGATCGGGAGCTCGCCAACCGGGGGATGATCAGGATGATCAAGTTCACGATCAACGGCACCGAACACGCACATGCCGGCGACCCGTCCATGCCATTGCTGTGGTTCGTCCGCGACGAGGCCGGGCTCACCGGCACCAAGTACGGCTGCGGCATGGCCCAGTGCGGGGCCTGCACGGTCCACCTCGACGGCCAGGCGATCCGCTCCTGCGTGACGCCGGTTTCGGCCGCCGCCGGCAAGGCGGTGACGACGATCGAGCACATCGCCGACGACAAGGTCGGCGCCGCAGTCCAGGCCGCGTGGCGCGAGCGCGACGTGGTGCAGTGCGGCTACTGCCAGTCCGGCCAGATCATGTCCGCGGTGGCGCTGCTCAAGTCCAATCCCAGCCCCAGCGACGCCGACATCGACACCGCGATGGGCGGCAACGTCTGCCGCTGCGCCACCTATGTGCGCATCCGCGACGCGATCCACGCCGCGGCACGCACCGCCGCCTGAACCCGGCCCCGAGGAGACCCACGATGAACATCATGCGTCGTTTCGAGTCACCCGCGGCCGCGCCTTCCGACGACCTGCCGGCGCCGGTCCGCATCAGCCGCCGCAGCTTCCTGCAGGGCGTCGGCAGCGGCGTCGGCGGCTTTGCGCTGGGCGTCTATTTCGCGCCGGCGCTGGCCGCGGCGGACAAGGCCATTCCCGGTCACGCCGGCAATCCGGACGCGATCCCCACCGCCAAGAACATGCCGGAGCCGCAGGCCTTCGTGCGCATCGGCGCCGACAACGGCGTGACCGTCATCGCCAAGCATCTGGAGATGGGCCAGGGCACGTTCACCGGCCTGGCGACGCTGACCGCCGACGAGCTGGACGCGGACTGGGCGCAGGTGCGGGTCGAGGCGGCGCCGGCCGACGTCAAGCGCTACGCCAACACGCTGATGGGCATCCAGGGCACCGGCGGCAGCACCGCGATGGCCAACGCGCACCGGCAGATGCGCCTCGCCGGCGCCACCGCGCGGGCGATGCTGGTCGCCGCCGCGGCCGAGCGCTGGAAGGTGCCGGCCGATGAGATCCAGGTCAGCGCCGGCGTCGTCAGCCACCCCGGCTCCGGGCACAGCGCCCGCTTCGGCGATCTGGCCGAGGCCGCCGCGCAGCAGCCGGTGCCGGCCACGGTCACCCTCAAGCGCCCGGAGCAGTTCACGCTGATCGGCAAGCAGAAGCTGCCGCGCAAGGACAGCGCCGACAAGACCGACGGCAGCGCGATGTTCACGCAGGACGTGCAACTGCCCGGCATGCTGGTCGCCGTGGTCGCGCATCCGCCCCGCTTCGGCGCCACGCTCAAGCGCGTCGACGCAAGCAAAGCCAAGGCCATCAAGGGCGTGGTCGACGTGGTCGAGTTCGAGGGCGGCCCGGGCCGCTTCGGCGGCGTTGCGGTGCTGTCGACGAACACCTGGATCGCCAGACAGGGGCGCGACGCGCTGCAACTCGAATGGGACGACGCCAAGGCCAGCCGCCTCGACAGCGACGCGATGTGGCGGCAGTACGCCGAGCTGGCGGGCAAGCCCGGCACGGTCGCGCGCAACGACGGTGACGCGGCGGCGGCGCTCGAAAAGGCGGCCAAGGTGGTCGAGGCCGACTACGCGTTTCCGTATCTGGCGCACGCGCCGATGGAGCCGCTCAACTGCGTGGTCAAGCTGGCCGACGGCGGCTGCGAGATCTGGAACGGCGAACAGCTGCATACCGGCGACCAGGGTGCGATCGCCGCGACCCTGGGCCTGAAGCCCGATCAGGTCACGATCCATCAGCTCTACGCCGGCGGCAGCTTCGGCCGCCGCGCCAACTCGCAGTCCGACTACGTGCTCGAAGCGCTGTCGATCGCGCGCGCCGCACAGGCCAAGGGCCACAAGGCCCCGATCAAGATGGTGTGGACGCGCGAGGAGGACACCCGCGGCGGCTACTACCGGCCTGCGTTCCTGCACCGCATCCGGGCGGGCGTGGATGCCGACGGCAAGCTGGTCGCCTGGCATCACCGCATGGTCGGCCAGTCGATCATGAAAGGCACGCCGTTCGAGCAGTACGCGATCAAGGACGGCATCGACAGCTCGTCGGTCGAGGGCGCGGCGCACCCGTATCCGATCGCGAACCTGTACATGGACCTGCATTCGCCCGACACCGGCGTTCCGGTGCTGTGGTGGCGCTCGGTGGGCCACACGCATACCGGGTTCGCCACCGAGGCGATGATCGACGAACTGGCGGCGGCATCCGGACAGGATCCGTACACGTTCCGCCGCGCCATGCTCGGCGAACACCCACGCCATCGCGCGGTGCTCGACAAGGCCGCCGAGGCCGCCGGCTGGCGCAAGCCGCTTGCCAAGGGCGGCAAGGGCGAGAAGCGCGGGCGCGGCATCGCCGCGGTCGAATCGTTCAACAGCTACGTGGCGCAGGTGGTCGAGGTCACGGTCGGCGCCGACGGCGCGCTGCGCGTCGACCGGGTGGTCTGCGCCGTCGACTGCGGCCTGGCGATCAACCCGGACGTGATCCGCGCGCAGATGGAAGGCGGCATCGGATACGCGCTGGCGGCGGCGTTGCACAGCGAGATCACGCTCAAGGACGGCGTGGTCGAGCAGTCCAACTTCCACAACTACACGATGCTGCGCATCGACGAGATGCCGAAGGTGGAGGTCCACATCGTCGCATCGGACGCCAATCCGACCGGCGTCGGCGAACCCGGGGTCCCGCCGCTGGCACCGGCGCTGGCCGGCGCGATCTTCGCCGCCACCGGCAAACGGATCCGCAAGCTGCCGATCGGCAAGCAGCTCAAGGCCTGAGCGCCGGCTCACCCGTGCCGCACTCCGCACACAGGCGACCCCGCCGATGAATTCGCCGCATGAATTCGCCGCCATCCTCGCCGGCCTGCGCGAGGCACTGAACGGCGCCACGCCGGGCAGGGCCGCGCTGGCGACATTGCTCAGCACCCGCGGCCCGGTATTCCGGCGCGCCGGGGCCCGCATGCTGGTGTTTGCCGATGGGCGCACGGTGCGCGGGCTGTCGGCCGGCTGCCCCGAGGCCGACATCGTGACCCGCGCCCGGCGCGTCATCGAAACCGGCGTGGCCGAGATCGCGCGCTACGACCACGAGCAGGGGCTCGACGTCCTGCTGGAAATGGGCTGCGGCGGCGAGCTCGAGGTCCTGATCGAGCCCGTCGGCAACGCCGACCTGCAGGCCTTCGAGGTCGTCAGTGGCTGCCTCAAGCAGCGACACTCCGGTGTATTGGCCACCGTATATGCCCGTGACGGACGCTGCCTGCGATCACGGCGCTGGATCGATGCCGGCCCGGTCTCGTTCGACGGTCTCGACGATCCCGAACTGAGCGCGGCGGTGCGCGCCGCGGCGAATCCGGGCGACGGGAGCTGCCGCACCGTCACGCTGGACGTGAACGGCTTGCGCTACGACGTGCTGTTCGAAGCCCTGCAACCGCCGCTGGCGCTGACGCTGATCGGCATCAACGCGACCTCGATCGCGTTGACCCGGCTGGCACAGCAGCTCGGCTGGCCCAGCACCCTGATCGCGCCGCGCGATCCACCGCTGCCGGCCAGCGACAACGCCGAGCTGGCGGCCAACGTACGCCGCCTGTGCGCGGCACCGGACGCGGTGGCGGCGCTGATCAGCACCGACGCCCGCAGTGCCGTCGTGGTGATGACGCACAACCTCGGCCTGGATCAGGCGTATCTCGCCGCGCTGCGCGACGTGCCGCTGATGTACCTGGGCGCGATCGGCGCGCGCCAAAGGGTCGAGCGCCTGCGCGGCGAGCTGTCGCTGCCGGACACGGACCTGCGCGCACCCGCCGGCCTGGACATCGGCTCGGAGACGCCGGAGGAGATCGCGCTGGCGATCGCCGCGGAGATCCAGGCCGTCGCCGCCGGTCGCCGCGGCGAACCGCTCAGCGCCAGCGACCGCCCGATCCACTGACTGCGCCACGGCACGATGCCCCTCCCCACGCCCAGCATCATCCTGCTCGCGGCCGGGGCGTCGCGGCGTTACGGCGGGATCAAGCTGCTGGCGCCGGTCGGCGACATGCCGCTGCTGCGTCACAGCGTCGCAGCGGCGCTGAGCGCCAGTCCGGACGTGACCGTGGTCACCGGTGCGCATGCGGCGATGCTGCGGCCGGTGCTGCACGACCTGCCGGTGCGGCTGCTGCACCATCGCGGCTGGCCCGACGGCATCGGCAGCTCGATCGCCGCGGCGTTCGCGGACCTGCTGCGACGCAGCGCCCCACCCGATCTGGCGCTGGTCGGCCTAGCCGACCAGCCAGGCATCGGCGTCCGGCAGTGGCAGGCGATGATCGAACGCGCCGCCGGCGAACCGGGCTGCATCGTTGCCGCCCGTCATGACGCAGACGGCCTGCTGGGCCCGCCCTGCGCGTTTCCGCGCGAGGACTTCGCGGCACTGGCGGCGCTGCGGGGCGACGGCGGCGCCAAACCGATCCTGCGCAGCAATCCCGACCGCGTGTGCATCGTCGACATGCCGGAAGCGGCGCTGGATATCGATCAGCGCAGCGACCTGTCCCGATCCGATTCGTCGGTGCCCGGGGGCGCCCGGTAATACCCACGGCGTCCGACCTGCCTAGCGCTTCTTCTTGGTCGGGCGCTGCCAGTTCGGATAGTGCTTCTGATCGCGCGCGCGGCATAGCGTCAGGCCGCCGTCGGGCACGTCCCTGGTGATCGTCGAGCCTGCGGCGACGGTTGCGTCGCGACCGACCCGGACCGGCGCCACCAACTGCGTATCCGAGCCGATGAACGCGCCGTCGTCGATCACGGTGCGGTGCTTGTTGGCGCCGTCGTAGTTGCAGAAGATCGTGCCGGCGCCGATGTTGACGCCGGCACCGACCTCGCCGTCGCCGAGATAGGCGAGGTGGTTGGCCTTGCTGCCGGTACCGACCGTGACGTTCTTGACCTCGACGAAATTGCCGACGTGCACGTCGTCGCCGAGCGCGGCACCCGGACGCAGCCGTGCGAACGGGCCGATCCGGGCGCCGGCACCGGCACTGCAGTGCTCCAGCACGGAATGGGCCTCGACCACGGTGCCGGGGCCGAGCGTGACGTTGCGCAGCACGCAGTGCGGACCGATCCGCACATCGTCGTCCAGGGTCACGTCGCCCTCGAACACGCAGCCGACGTCGATCATCACGTCGCGGCCGTGATTGAGCGCGCCGCGCAGCTCGAAGCGCGCCGGATCGGAGAACTGCACGCCGGCGCGCATCAGCGCATCGGCCTGCCGGCGCTGGAACAGGCGTTCGGCATGGGCCAGCTGCAGACGATCGTTGACCCCTTCGACTTCGCTGGCGTCGGCGGCCCGGACCGCCTCGACCCGCACTCCGTCCGCCACCGCCAGGGCGACGGAATCGGTCAAGTAGTACTCGCCCTTGGCGTTGTCATTGCCGATCTTCGACAGCCACGCCCGTAACCGACCGGCCGGCGCGGCGATGAAGCCGGTGTTGATCTCGCGCAACGCCTGCTGTGCCGGCGTCGCATCGCGCTGCTCGACGATGCCGATTACGGCCCCGGTGTCGTCGCGCAGGATGCGGCCGTAGCCGGCCGGATCCTCCAGCGTCGTGGTCAGAACCGCGAGGCCGGTCCGCCCCGCATCGACCAGCGGCGTCAGCGTCGACGCGCGTACCAGCGGCACGTCGCCGTACATCACGATCACTGTCGCGTCGTCGGGGATCGCTGGCATCGCCTGCTGCACGGCATGCGCGGTGCCGAGCTGCTCGGCCTGATGCGCCCAATGCAGGGACAGCGCCTGCGGCGCCTCGGCCTCTGCCCAGGCGCGCACCGCGTCGCCGCCGTGACCGTGGACCACGTGCACCGTCGCCGCCCCCAGCTTTTGGGCGGCCGTCAGCACATGCGCCAGCATCGGTCTGCCACCCACACCATGCAGCACCTTCGGGCGCGCACTCTTCATGCGCGTGCCCTGGCCGGCGGCGAGTACGATGCAATGCAAGGGTGTCGGGGTCATGGGCACTTCCGGATGGCGAAGGCGCGTTCGAACGGACGGCGGCGGGTTTGCCGCCTGCGCCAGCATAGCACCGGCGCGGCGCGGTACCGGACGGCGTGCCGGCACCCGAAAACGAAGAAGCCGCGCATGAAAGCGCGGCTTCTTCCAAACAACAGCGGGATCAGCGCTTCTTGAGGTTCTGGACGAACTGCAGACGCGCCGCCGCCTCGATCAACTCGGACTGGGCCCGGGCCAGATCGATGTCGGACTTGGCGCCAGCCAGCTTTTCCTCGGCCGACTGCTTGGCCGCCAGGGCCGCAGCCTCGTCGGCATCCTTGGCGCGCAGGGCCGTGTCGGCCAGCACCGTCACCAGGTACGGCTGGATCTCGAGGATGCCGCCGCCGACGAAGAACTCCAGTTCGTCGCCTTCCGGCGACTTCACCCGGACCGTGCCGGGCTTCAGGCGCGTCAGCAACGGTGCGTGGCGCGGCGCGATGCCGACCTCGCCCATCTCCGCAGGCGCGAACACCATCTGGGCTTCCCCGGAATGGATGTGGCCTTCTGCGGAAACGATGTCTACGTGAATATTTGCCATCTGGTCCTCGCTCGCGGGCGCAGGCGATTAAAGCTTGTTCGCCTTTTCGACCGCTTCGTCGATGGTGCCGACCATGTAGAACGCCTGCTCCGGCAGGTGATCGTACTCGCCGCTGACGATGCCCTTGAAGCCGCGGATCGTCTCGGCCAGCGACACGTACTTGCCGGGGGCGCCGGTGAAGATTTCGGCGACGTGGAACGGCTGCGACAGGAAGCGCTGGATCTTACGCGCGCGGGCAACGACCTGCTTGTCCTCTTCGGACAGCTCGTCCATGCCGAGGATCGCGATGATGTCCTTCAGCTCCTTGTAGCGCTGCAGCACGCCCTGCACGTCACGCGCGCACTGGTAGTGCTCAACGCCGATGACGTTCGGGTCGAGCTGGCGCGAGGTCGAGTCGAGCGGGTCGACGGCCGGGTAGATGCCCAGCGCGGCGATGTCACGCGACAACACGACGGTGGAGTCGAGATGCGCGAAGGTCGTCGCCGGCGACGGATCGGTCAGGTCGTCCGCAGGGACGTACACGGCCTGGATCGACGTGATCGAGCCCTTCTTGGTCGAGGTGATGCGCTCCTGCAGAACGCCCATTTCCTCGGCCAGGGTCGGCTGGTAACCCACCGCCGACGGCATACGGCCGAGCAGTGCGGACACCTCGGTACCGGCCAGGGTGTAACGGTAGATGTTGTCGACGAACAGCAGCACGTCACGGCCTTCGTCGCGGAAGAACTCGGCCATCGTCAGGCCGGTCAGGGCGACGCGCAGACGGTTGCCCGGCGGCTCGTTCATCTGGCCGTAGACCATCGCCACCTTGGAGTTGCCGAGGTTCTTCTCGTCAACGACGCCCGACTCCATCATCTCGTGATAGAAGTCGTTGCCTTCACGGGTACGCTCACCGACGCCGGCGAACACCGACAGACCCGAGTGCGCCTTGGCGATGTTGTTGATCAGCTCCATCATGTTGACGGTCTTGCCGACGCCGGCACCGCCGAACAGGCCGACCTTGCCGCCCTTGGCGAACGGGCAGAGCAGATCGATGACCTTGATGCCCGTCTCGAGCAGCTCGGTCGAACCGGCCTGGTCCTCGTAGCTCGGCGCTTCGCGGTGGATCGCCCACTGCTCGGCGGCCTCGACCGGACCGACTTCGTCGATCGGCTCGCCGAGCACGTTCATGATGCGGCCCAGGGTCGCCGGACCGACCGGCACCGAAATCGGCTTGCCGGTGTTGCGGACTTCGAGGCCACGCTTCAGGCCTTCCGAAGAGCCCAGCGCGATCGTGCGGACCACGCCGTCGCCGAGCTGCTGCTGGACTTCCAGCGTCAGTTCGGTGCCGTCGATCTTGAGGGCATCGTAAATCGCCGGAATCGCGTCACGCGGGAACTCCACGTCGATGACGGCGCCGATAACTTGGACGATCTTGCCAGTGCTCATGTTGTCTGCTTCCTAGTAAATCCGGTTTGCGCATTTCGCTTCGGTCGGTTCGTTCCGGCTGCCCGCCGCGAACCCGTCCTGAACGTGCGCGTCTCTATCCGACCGCGGCCGCGCCGCCCACGATTTCCGCCAGTTCCTTGGTGATGTTGGCCTGACGCGCCTTGTTGTAGGCGAGTTCAAGCTGGCCGATGATCTTGCCCGCGTTGTCGCTGGCGGACTTCATCGCGACCATCCGCGCCGACTGCTCGCAGGCCACGTTCTCGATCACCGACTGATACACCTGCGACTCGACGTAGCGCATCAGCACCGCATCGAGCAGCTCCGTCGACGCCGGCTCGTAGAGGTAGTCCCAGTGCTCCAGCAGGCCTTCGCTCTTGACCGGCTCCAGCGGCAGCAGCTGCATCGCCGTCGGCTTCTGCGTCATCGTGTTGACGAACTGGTTCGACACGACATACACGCGGTCGACCTTGCCGTCGCGGTACGCATCGGTCAGGACCTTGATCACCCCGAGCAGCTGCTCGAGATGCGGGCGGTCGCCCAGCTGCGACGCCGTCGCGACGACGTTGCCGCCGAGTCGCTTGAAGTACGAGATCGCCTTGTTGCCGACCAGGACGAAGTCCAGTTCGACGTTTTTCTCGCGCCAATGCTTGACCTCGCGCACCGTGGTCCGGAACGCGTTGATGTTCAGACCGCCGCAAAGGCCGCGGTCCGAAGACACGATCAGGTACGCAACGCGCTTGACGTCGCGCTCGACCGTGAACGGGTGCTTGTACTCAAGATTGGCATTTGCCAGATGACCCAGCGTGCGGCGGATCTTCTCTGCGTAGGGGCGAGCCGCCGCCATGCGATCCTGCGCCTTGCGCATTTTCGACATGGCGACCTTTTCCATCGCCCGCGTGATCTTCTGCGTGTTCTTGACGCTTTTGATCTTGGTGCGAATTTCCTTGGCGCCGGCCACGTGTTTGCCTCGCTAGATGGTATGTGGGCCGATCAGACCGCAGCCTGCTTGACGTAGGCGTCCATGGCCGCCTTCAGGCCGGACTCCAGCTCGTCGTTCCAGCCGCCGTCGTTCAGCTTGCCGAGCAGATCCTGCTGGTTGGTCGTCAGGAACTGATGCAGCCCCTCTTCCCAGACCAGGACCTTGTCGACCGGCACCGCGTCGATGTAGCCCTTTTCAACCGCGTAGAGCGAAGCGGCCATCAGTCCGACGGACAGCGGCGCGTACTGCTTCTGCTTCATCAGCTCGGTGACGCGCTGACCGCGCTCGAGCTGTTTGCGGGTGGCTTCGTCGAGGTCCGACGCGAACTGCGCGAAGGCCGCCAGCTCGCGGTACTGCGCGAGGTTGGTACGGATGCCGCCCGACAGCTTCTTGATGACCTTGGTCTGCGCCGAACCACCGACGCGCGAGACCGAGATACCGGCGTTCATGGCCGGGCGGATACCGGCGTTGAACATGTCGGTTTCAAGGAAGATCTGGCCGTCGGTGATCGAGATCACGTTGGTCGGAACGAACGCCGAAACGTCGCCGGCCTGGGTCTCGATGATCGGCAGCGCGGTCAGCGAGCCGGTCTTGCCCTTGACCTTGCCGTCGGTCAGCTTCTCGACGTACTCGGCGTTGATGCGCGCGGCGCGCTCGAGCAGGCGGGAGTGCAGATAGAACACGTCGCCCGGGAACGCTTCACGGCCCGGCGGGCGGCGCAGCAGCAGCGACACCTGACGATAGGCGACGGCCTGCTTGGACAGATCGTCGTAGATGATCAGCGCGTCTTCGCCCTTGTCGCGGAAGTACTCGCCCATCGAGCAGCCGGAGTACGGCGCGATGAACTGCAGCGCTGCGGACTCGGACGCCGACGCGGCGACGACGATGGTGTGCGCCATCGCGCCGTGCTCTTCGAGCTTGCGCACGACGTTGGCGATCGAGCTGGCCTTCTGGCCGATCGCGACGTAGACGCACTTAATGCCCGACGACTTCTGGTTGATGATCGTGTCGATCGCCAGCGCGGTCTTGCCGGTCTGACGGTCGCCGATGATCAGCTCACGCTGACCGCGACCGATCGGCACCATCGCGTCGACCGCCTTGTAGCCGGTCTGCACCGGCTGGTCGACCGACTTGCGCGTGATGACGCCCGGCGCAACCTTTTCGATCGGCGAGGTCCCTGCGGCGTCGATCGGCCCCTTGCCGTCGATCGGATTGCCGAGCGCGTCCACCACGCGTCCCAGCAGTCCTTCACCGACCGGCACTTCGAGAATGCGGCCCGTCGTCTTGACCGTATCGCCTTCCTTGAGGTGCTTGTAGTCGCCGAGGATGACCGCGCCGACCGAATCGCGCTCGAGGTTCAGCGCCAGGCCGAAGGTGTCGCCCGGAAACTCGAGCATTTCACCCTGCAGCGCGTCGGACAGGCCGTGCACACGGACGATGCCGTCCTGCAGCGACACGATCGTGCCGGTGTTGCGAGCCTCGGTGGCGGCGTCAAAGTTCTTGATGCGCGCCTTGATCAGGTCGCTGATTTCGGAAGGATTGAGTTGCATACGAACCGTTCCCTAAAGGTTGAGCCAGGGAGGCAGGGGGTTAACGCAAAAGTGCGGTCTTGAGGCGTTCCAGCTCGCCGAGGACCGTACCGTCGATGATGACGTCGCCGGCACGGATCAGCGCTCCGCCGATCAGATCCGGATCGGTTTTCCACTCGATCCCGACCTCGCGCTGCAGACGCTTGCGCACCGCGGCGGCGAGCTGCTCCTGCTGCGCCGAATCGACTTCGACCGCCGAGGTGATCTCGACGTCGACGCGCGACTCGGCTTCTGCACGAAGCTGCTCGTACTGCTCGGCGATGGCGGGCAACGCGGCCAGCCGGCCGTTCTCGACCAGCAGGCGGACCAGCGCCACGGCCTCGGCCGACAGCTTGTCCGCCAGCGCCTGGGCCAGCGCGCCGGCCAGCTCGGACTTGGTCAACGCCGGATGCCCGATCAGGCTTGCCACCGTCGGCTCGGCGACGAGCTGTGCCAGCGCGGTCAACGCCTCGCCCCACTTGGGGAACGCGTTTTCCTCGCGGGCCAGTCCGAAGACGGCTTTGGCGTAGGGCCGGGCCAGAGTGCTGTAATCCGCCATGTGCGCTTGCCTTTAGACGCGGGCCGCGAGCTCGTTGAGCACGTCGGCGTGGGCCTTGGTGTCGATCTCGCGCTTGAGGATCTTCGCCGCGCCGATCACCGCCAGCTCGCCGACCTGCTTGCGCAGCTCTTCGCGGGCGTGGGCGATTTCGCGCTCGACTTCCTCATGCGCCTTGGCAACGATGCGCTCACCCTCTTCCTGGGCATGGGTCTTGGCCTGCTCGACCATCTGCGCCGCCTGCTTGTTGGCGGCAGCCAGGATCTCCTGCGCCTGCGTCCGCGCAGCCTTGAGCTCTTCTTCGCTCTTGGCCGAAGCGTCCTGCAGCGCGCGGGCACCCCTGTCGGCAGCGGCGAGACCGTCGGCGATCTTCTGCCGGCGTTCTTCCATCGCCTTGGTGATCGGCGGCCACACGAACTTCATCGTGAACCAGACGAAGATCCCGAAGACGATCATCTGGCCGACGATGGATGGAATGCTTGCCTGCATTGGCTAAGCTCCAGGTTGAGTGAAACGAAGTCTTTGCGAGTCGCGAGTGCCTTAACCGCCAGCGACGGCCGACAGCAGCGGGTTCGCGAACATCATCAACAGGCCCATTGCCACGCCGATGATCGACACGGCGTCGAGCAGGCCGGCGATGATGAACATCTTGGTCTGCAGCATGTTGGCCATTTCCGGCTGGCGGGCAGCGCCTTCGAGGAACTTGCCGCCGAGCAGGCCGAAGCCGATGGCGGTGCCGAGCGCAGCCAGACCGAAGATGATGCCGATGGTCAGCGCCGTGTTGGCCTGGATCTGAGCGATGAGCTCCATGGGTTTACTCCGTGTGTTGCGGTGGTGGAAAAGTGGTTGAAGGACGAGATCAGTGATGCTCGTAAGCCATGCTGATGTACACGATGGTCAGCGTCATGAAGATGAACGCCTGCAGCGTGACGACCAGGATGTGGAAGACCGCCCAGCCGAAACCGGGGATCACCTGCGCCCACCAGGGCAGCAGCGCGATGAGAATGAAGATCAGCTCGCCGGCGTAGAGGTTGCCGAACAGTCGCAGCGCCAGCGACATCGGCTTGGCGAGCAGTTCGACGGTGTTGAGCACGACGTTCGCCGGCATCAGCTTGGCGCCGAACGGATGGGTCAGGAATTCCTTGGCGAAGCCGCCGGCACCCTTGCCCTTGAAGCTGTAGATGATGATCAGCGCGAACACCGACAGCGACAGCGCGAACGTGGCGCTCATGTCGGCCGACGGCACCGCACGGAAGTATTCGAGCCCGAAGACATGCTTGGCGATCATCGGCGGCAGGTCCACCGGGATCAGGTCCATGCAGTTCCAGAGGAAGGTCCAGACGAAGATTGTCAGGGCCAGCGGCGCGAGGAACGCGCGGGAACCGTGGAACCCATCCTTGACCGCGTTGTCTACGAAATCAATCATGATTTCGACGAAGTTCTGCAGCTTGCCCGGAACCCCGGACGTCGCGCGTACCGCCGCGATGCGGAACAGCGTCAGGAAGATCAGGCCCAGGACAGTCGAAATGAACAACGTGTCGAGGTGCCAGGCCTCAGCGGAAATGAATGCGTTGTCATGGCCAGTGGCCCAGTGATGCAAGTGATGCGTCACATACTCTGCAGGAGAATGACCCGCTTCAGCCATCGTTCGTATCCCAAAGAAGCGCGAACCAATACACCGTCAGTGTTAACGCGAACGTCACCACCACCGGCGCGAATACGTCACCAAAAAACCGGACCGCAGCGGCGAACAAAACCGCGGCGAGAATCAATTTCCTCACCTCGGCCCGGTAAAAATTCATCACAGCAAACTGCGTGTCTTTCGCAGGTGCCGCGAATGTCTTGATCGCCGTGTAGTAGGTCAGGATCACACTGATCCCACCCCCCACCATGGCTGCCAAGCCCGATCGCGAATCTGCGAAAAAGGCCCAGAGGGCCGCAGATACCACCGCAATCAGTAGCTGTGTCAGCGCGATACGCGTCGCCGTTTTCATGAAGAACCTGGCGATGGTGCGACGCACCAATCCCAAAAAGTATAGCAGTTAATTTTTTGGGGGATCAACCTCAGGCGCGCCGATTCGACGAAAGTCGCAGCCCGGCTCAGGCCGGGCCGAGGCGCGCCAGCAGACGCTCGAGTTCCTCGGGATTGCTGAAACTGACGGTGATGCGGCCGCGACCGTTTTCGGACTGCTGCAGGCGGACCGGCAGGCCGATGCGCTGGCTGAGCTGCGACTCCAGCGCGCGCGGCCGTTCCGGGCGCGCCTTGGCCGGCGCCGCCTCGGCGTGCACCAGTGCTTCGGTCTGCCGCACGGACAGCTGGCGCTCCACCACCATCTTGGCCAGCGCCGACTGGCGCTCGCCGCTGGCACCAAGCAATACCTTGGCGTGCCCCAGGCTCAGGTGCCCGTTGCGCACCAGGGTCTGCGCGTCGTCATTGAGTTCGGTCAGCCGCAACAGATTGCTGACGTGCGCCCGCGAGCGGCCGATCGCCTCGGCGGTCTTCTCGTGGGTCAGGCCGCACTCCTCGATCAGCTTGTGCAGCGCCTCGGCCTCTTCCAGCGGATTCAGGTCGGCGCGCTGGATGTTCTCGACCAGCGCCACCGCCATCGCGCCGCGCTCGTCGAGGGTCTTGATCACGACCGGCACGGTCTTCAGGCCGGCCTGCTGGGCGGCGCGCCAGCGGCGCTCGCCAGCGACGATCTCGTAGCGGTCGGCGCCGGACGGGCGCACCACGATCGGCTGGACCACGCCCTGCGCGCGGATCGATTCGGCCAGCGCCTCGAGCGCCGCGGCATCGAAATGGCGGCGCGGCTGATGCTTGCCGGCATGAAGCCTGGCGACCGGCAGCTCGCGCAGCCCGGACTCCTGCTCCGACTCGTCGCCGCCGGTCGACACACTGCTCAGCAGCGAGTCGAGCCCGCGTCCCAGACCTCTTTTCTTCGCACTACTCATGCTGCGGCCCCGTGAGCCCGTCCTTGTTCCGATTGCAGATCCCCGCCCTGCGGGCAAGGCCCTCGCCGGTCGCGCATGCGGCCGCTCACGCCTGCAACCTCATCTGCCCGCCGTCGTGGCGGCGCAGGAGTTCGCCGGCCAGGGCGAGGTAGGCCTTGGCCCCGGACGACGCGGGGTCGTAGAGCATGGCCGGAAGGCCATGGCTCGGCGCTTCGGCGAGGCGCACGTTGCGCGGCACCAGGGTGCGGTAGACCTTGTCGCCGAAATGCTGCACGAGCTGGTTGGAGACGTCGTTGGCGAGGTTGTTGCGCGGGTCGAACATCGTGCGCAGCAGGCCCTCGACCTCCAGGCGCGGATTGATGACCTTGCGGATCTTCTGGACCGTGTCCATCAGCGCCGACAGCCCTTCGAGCGCGTAGTACTCGCACTGCATCGGGATCAGCACGCCGTCGGCCGCGACCAACGCATTGACGGTCAACTTCGACAGCGCCGGCGGGCAGTCGAGCACGACGTAGTCATAGTCTTCGGCCACTTCGGCCAGAGCGGTCTTCAGCGCGAAGTCGCCGACGGCGATGTCGCGCAGCTTGATCTCGGCCTCGGTCATGTCGGCGTTGGCCGGCAGCAGCGACATGTTCAGCTCGGGCAGGTCGACGATCACCTTCTGGATCGGCGCCTCCTCGAGCAGGACGTCACGCGCGGTCAGGCTCAATGCGGACTTGTCGACGCCGACGCCCATCGTCGCATTGCCCTGGGCATCGAGGTCGACCAGCAGCACACGCCGCTTGGTCGCCGCCAGCGATGCGGACAGGTTGATTGACGTGGTCGTCTTGCCCACACCCCCCTTCTGGTTGGCGACGGCGATTACGTAGCTCATGGTCCTGGTCGGTTATGCTTCAAAGCGGCGCCGCGATCACAACGTGACGCTCCTCATCGAGGCCGGGCACCTGCAAGCGCCGAGTCTCCCTGATCTCCGCACGATCGCGGATCGACGCGATTTCGTCCTTATCTAGTTTGCCCTTCATGGCGACCCATTGGCCACCCGGCGCCAGCAGATGCCGGGTCAGATGCACGAAATCGGCCAGCGATGCGAAGGCCCGGCTGACGATCCGGTCGTAGCCCTGCCCGGGCTGGAACGCCTCGACCCGCGCCTCCGCGACCTCGACATTGGCCAGCCCCAGCACGCGCACGACATGACGCATGAATCGCGCCTTCTTGCCGTTACTGTCGAGCACCGTCACCTGCAGTTCCGGCTCGGCGATCGCCAGCACCAGCCCGGGCAGGCCGGCGCCGGCACCGACATCGAGAACCCGCCCGCTGACGAAGGGCAGCACCACCAGCGAGTCCAGCAGATGCCGCACCACCATGGCGCGCGGATCGCGGATCGCGGTCAGGTTGTAGGCGCCGTTCCATTTCTCGAGTTCGCCGAGATAGTCGAGCATCTGCTGCCGGCGCTCCGGCGCGCAGCTCATGCCCAGCTGCTCCAGGCCGGCTTCCAGAATCCCGGCGGGCGTCGGGCGCGGATCGGCGACCATCAGCGTGCCCCGGTCACGGCCCGGGCCGGAACCCGCTGCCGGGGCAGCGCTGGAGGACTGACGGATTCACGCATCGGGACGGGCTCTGGAGACGGCCGCGCAGTATACCGCGCGACCCCGCCCGCCCCTTCAGCGGCGGGGATGCGCCTTCAGAAACTCGAACATGTCGGCGGTGTTCGTATAGGGCCAGCGCAGATGGTTGGCCAACCCCAGGCTGTATCCCGGCAGGTTCTCGATATACCCGCTCGGGTCGTCGATGCCGCCGTAGTAAGCCAGCGGGTCGGTACCGCACAGATCCAGGCAGGCCTCCGCCGGTTGCAGCAGGCTGTCGATGATGCGGTCGTCGATCAGCGTCGCCCCGCCCGCGGCCAACGTGTCGCGCAGGTACAGGCCGTTGGGACACAGGCCGGCGATGTCGCAGTCGTTGTGGATGTGCAGGATCGGCACGTCTGGGTTGAACAGCTGCAGCTGGCTGTCGTCGACCGGCGCACGGCTCACCGGCTGCTGCGTGCAGGGATCGTTGAACGCGGCGAACGGATCGGGCGCCGAATACACCGCCGCCGCCGCGACCTCCGGACGGTTCAGCGCATACAACATGGCCATGGCCGATCCGTTCGACCAGCCCATCACATAGATCCGCTGCGGATCGACCTTGCCTTCGGCGACGATCGCGTCGACGAAGTGGTCGATGCTCGCGGCCTCGACGTTGGCCGGCCACGACTCACCGTTGACCCTGCGCGCCTGACCGTCCGGCAGCATCTGGCGGTACCAGTTGTCCCAGCCGGGCGAGGCGTTGTCATCCGGGAACGGGTAGTAGCGGTCGGTCACGCGTCCGTAGGGCGACAGCAGGATGAAGCCGGGGCGCTCGGGATCGCCGGTCAGGTCGGCCGTGTCGATCTCCGAACGCAGGAAGTTGGCGTCCAGCGACAGGTCGGTGCCGACCAGCGAGGGATGCAGGTAGATCACCAGCGGCAGCTTGTGGTCGGTCGCCGCGGCCGCGGGCTCGAATACGCAGGCGTCGCGCACCGTGCCCTCGCCGTCGCTCCACTGGTCCAGGCGGCGGCCGCCGGGGACGCAGCTCGGTGCGAACACCGTATCCAGCGGCGCCAGCACGGTCCGCGGCGGCGCGCCGAACGGCGTGCAGCCCTCGCGCAGGACCGGAATCTCGCCGGCCAGCGATTGCACGTCGATGGTCCCGGCGCTCTTGGAATCGCTGCCGCCGCAGCCGGCGACGATCGACGCGGTCAGCGCCGTGGCGAACCGCAGCGTCCGCTTCGCATGTGTGAGTCTCATCGGAGCCCTCCTCCCGTGGACTTCTGGACCCGCAGCATAGCGCTGCCCACCGGCGCGGCAAACACCCCCTTCCCGGGCGCGCCGCGGCATTTAGCAAAGATTTAGCGAAGCGCTAGCGATGTTTTAGCAACGACGCCCGCGGCGGCGTCCTATCGTGCGGCCCATTCCACGAAGACACGATCCGGAGGTTTCACGATGTTCACCCAGCCGACCGCCCGCCGCACCCGCAACCCCGTCCTGAGCCTGCTGCTGGCCGCCGTGACCGCTGCCGCCCTGTCCGCCCCCGCGGCGGCGTCGACGCATGACGACGCCGTCGCCCGCGGGCGCTATCTCGTCGGCATCAGCGGCTGCAACGACTGCCACACCCCCGGCTACGCCGAGCAGGCCGGCGGCGTGCCGGAATCCGACCGCCTCACCGGCAGCAGTGTCGGCTTCCAGGGCCCCTGGGGGACGAGCTACCCGACCAACCTGCGCCTGAGCACGGCCACATCCACCCCGGACGCCTGGCTGCGGCACGCGCGCAGCCCGATGCGCCCGCCGATGCCGTGGTTCGCTCTGCGCGACATGAGCGACGACGATCTGCTCGCGATCTACGCCTATATCCGCAGCCTCGGCACGCAGGGCGCGCCGGCACCGGCCGCCGCCGCGCCCGGTCAGGCGGTGACCACGCCCTACATCGAGTTCATGCCGAAGAACCTGCCGCAGAAGCAGGCGATGGCCACGCACTGACGCAACCCCCGGCGGGCGTCGCGGACCCTGTCGGCACCGGCGTCAGGGTCCGGGGCGCTCGCCGTTCACGGCATCGGCCACGGCCTCGATCAGCTGTTCGCGCAGCCAGCGGTTGGCCGGCTCGTTGTCGACGCTGGCGTGCCAGTACAGATAGGCGTCCAGCGACGGCAGCTCCATCGGAAACGGCAGCACCTGATTGCCGAACTGCTGGTTGGCCAGACGCGCATAGCGCTCCGGCATCGTCAGGATCAGGTCCGACTGACTGACGACGCGGCAGGCCGCGAAGTAGTGCTGGCAACGCAGGCGCACGCGGCGCTTGAGCCCCTGCCGCAGCAGTTCCACGTCCTCCAACGCCGGCCCGCGCCGCCGCGAACTCACCAGCACGTGATGCTGGCGCATGTACGCCGCCAGGCTCAGCCCGCCGCGGGTCGCCGGATGGCGCTTGCGCGCGACGACGACGAGGCGGTCGGTCGAGACCAGCCGGTGACGGACCTCGTCGGACACCGGCAACAGCACGTCGAGCGCGGCATCCACGGTCCCGGCGGCCAGCTCCGACTCCAGCGTGCGCCGGTCCGCGCGGATCGCGCTGACGTCGACCGACGGCGCCTGCGTGGCGACGCGCGACAGCAGCGGCGGCAGCACGGTCGCCTCGAGCACGTCGCGAACCGCGACGGTGAAATGCCGCGGGTGCGTCGCCGGCTCGAAGCGCTGCACCTCGTTGAGCGTGACTTCCAGGTTGTGCAGCGTGCGCCGGATCGGCTGCATCAGGCTGCGCGCCAGCGGCGTCGGCACCATGCGCCGCCCCTCGCGCACGAACAGCGGATCGCCGAACAGCTCGCGCAGGCGGCCCAGCGCATGGCTGATCGCCGGCTGCGTCAGGTGCAGCTTCTCGCCGGCCTTGGTGATCCCGCCCTCGGTGAAGATCGCGTCGAGCACCACCAGCAGGTTCAGATCGATGCGGTTCAGATGCATGATCTGAATATCAGCGGATTCATATTATTCATTGGAATAATCCTATTGCCGCGCCTAGGCTGCCGCAAGCTCGCGCCGCAACGCGCGTCCTCCCCCGCACCTACCGGAGCCCGCCGTGAATTCTGCTGCCCCCCAAGCGATGTTCGATCTCAGCGGTAAAGTTGCCCTGGTCACCGGCGCCAGCCGCGGCATCGGCGAAGCCATCGCCCGCACGCTGGCGGCAGCCGGCGCCCACGTCGTCGTCTCCAGCCGCAAGATCGACGGCTGCGAACGCGTCGCCGAGGCAATCCGCGCCGATGGCGGCAAGGCCGAGGCCTTCGCCTGCCATATCGGCGAGATGGAACAGATCGAGCGCGTGTTCGCGCACATCGACTCGACCCACGGCCGCCTCGACATCCTGGTCAACAACGCGGCGACCAATCCGTACTTCGGCCCGATCGCCGACACCGACCTCGGCGCCTTCCAGAAGACGCTGGACGTCAACATCCGCGGCTACTTCTACATGACCGCGGCCGGCTGCAAGCTGATGCAGAAGAATGCCCCGGACGCCGTCGGCGGCCGCGGCGCCATCGTCAATCTGGCCTCGGTCAACGGCGTGATCCCGGGTCCGTACCAGGGCATCTACTCGATCACCAAGGCCGCGGTGATCTCGATGACGCAGGCCTACGCCAAGGAATGGGCGCCGCAGGGCGTCCGCGTCAACGCGCTGCTGCCCGGCATCACCGACACCAAGTTCGCCTCGGCGCTGGTCCACAACCCGGAAATGCAGCAGCTGATGATGCCGCACGTGCCGATGCAGCGCGTCGCCGCGCCGTCGGAGATGGCCGGCGCCGTGCTGTACCTGGTCGCGCCGGCGTCGAGCTACACCACCGGCGCCTGCCTCAACGTCGACGGCGGCTACCTGACCGCCTGATCGCAGCACCGCTCCCAACCGACTACAGGCGCATCCCATGAAAGCTCTGCTGTGCAAGACCTTCGGCCCGCCGGAAGATCTGGTCGTCGGGGAACATCCCGACCCGGTTCCGGGGGACAACGAGGCAGTGGTCCGCGTGCACGCCGCCGGCGTCAATTTCCCGGACACGCTGATCATCCAGAACAAGTACCAGTTCAAGCCGGAACTGCCGTTCTCACCCGGCGGCGAATGCGCCGGCGTGATCGAAGCCGTCGGCGCAAGGGTCAAGCACGTCAAGCCGGGCGACAAGGTCATCGCCTTCACCGGCTGGGGCGCCTTCGCCGAGAAGGTCGCCGCCGACGCGCGGGCGCTGATCCCGATGCCCGACGGGCTCGACTTCGTCACCGCCGCATCGTTCGTGATGACCTACGCGACCTCGTACCACGCGCTCAAGGACCGTGCCGCGCTGCAGGCCGGCGAGACGCTGGTCGTGCTCGGGGCCTCCGGCGGCGTCGGGCTGGCCGCGATCGAGATCGGCAAGGCGCTCGGCGCCAGGGTCATCGCCGCGGCATCGTCGCCGGAGAAGCTCGAGGTCTGCCGCCAGCACGGCGCCGACGAGACCATCAACTACAGCAGCGAGGACCTCAAGACACGGATCAAGGAACTCACCGGCGGCAAGGGCGCCGACGTGGTCTACGACCCGGTCGGCGGGGACTACAGCGAAGCGGCGCTGCGCAGCATGGCGTGGCGCGGGCGCTTCCTGGTGATCGGCTTCGCCAACGGCGAGATCCCGAAGATTCCGCTGAACCTGACACTGCTGAAGGGCTGCTCGATCGTCGGCGTGTTCTGGGGCGACTACGCCAAGCGCGAGCCGATGAACAACCTCACCGACCTGCGCACGCTGCTCGGCTGGCTCAACGACGGCACGCTCAAACCGCATGTCGCCGGCACCTATTCGCTGCAACAGGCGCCTTCCGCGATCCGCCTGCTGATGGACCGCAAGGTCTCCGGCAAGGTCGTGATCACCCCCCAGGACGCATGAGACCCCGACGATGAGCGAGCAGACCCCGCAAGCCGATTCCGCCAACACCCGCCACGCCTTCGACGTCGCCGCGCTGCAGCGCTACATGACCGAGCACGTCGAGGGGTTCTCGGGTGAGCTGAGCATCAGCCAGTTCGACGGCGGCCAGTCCAACCCGACCTACAGGCTCAGCGCCGGCGGCAGGTCCTACGTGCTGCGGCGCAAGCCGCCCGGCAAGCTGCTGGCGTCGGCGCACGCGGTGGACCGCGAGTACCGCGTGATCACCGCGCTGGCGGGCACCGACGTTCCGGTCGCGAAGACCTACTGCCTGTGCGAGGACGATGCGGTCATCGGCACGGCGTTCTACATCATGGAGTACGTCGAAGGCCGCATCCTCTGGGACCCGGCGCTGCCGGGCTACGCGCCGGAAGTGCGCACCGCGATGTTCGACGAGATGAACCGCGTCATCGCCGCGCTGCACCAGGTCGACTACGCCGCGATCGGCCTGTCCGACTACGGCAAGCCGGGCAACTACTTCGCGCGCCAGATCGGGCGCTGGTCCAAGCAGTACCGCGCCTCCGAGACCGAGCGCATCGACGCGATGGAACGCCTGATCACCTGGCTGCCGGAACACATCCCGCCCGGCGACGAAACCCGCATCGTCCACGGCGACTACCGCCTCGACAACATGATCTTCCACCCGACCGAACCGCGCGTGCTCGCGGTGCTGGACTGGGAGCTGTCGACGCTCGGCCACCCGCTGGCGGACTTCGCCTATCACTGCATGACCTGGCACATCCCGGCCGGCGTGTTCCGGGGCCTCGGTGGCGCCGACCTCGACGCCCTCGGCATCCCCGACGAGTCCGAATACGTGCGGCGCTACTGCGAACGCACCGGACGCGGTCCGATCGACCCGGACCACTGGGACTTCTACATGGCCTACAACCTGTTCCGGCTCGCCGCGATCCTGCAGGGGATCATGGGCCGGGTGAAAGACGGCACCGCCGCCAGCAGCAAGGCCGTGCAGATGGGCAAGGCGGCGCGGCCGCTGGCCGATCTGGCCTGGACGCAGGTCGAAAAAATCCTCGCGCGCCGCTGACGCGACGCCCCCGACGCATACCGGAGTCGACACCATGAGCTTCGAGCCCTCCCCGAAAACCCAGGCGCTGCTGGACCGCCTCAACGCCTTCATGGACGAGCACGTCTATCCCAACGAGCGGCGCTTCTTCGACGAAGTCGCCGAGGGCGATCGCTGGCAGCCGACGACCGTCGTCGAGGAACTCAAGGCCAAGGCCAAGGCCGCCGGCCTGTGGAACCTGTTCCTGCCGGAGTCGGAACACGGCGCCGGCCTGACCAATCTGGAATACGCGCCGCTGTGCGAGGTCATGGGCCGGGTGCTGTGGGCGCCGGAAGTGTTCAACTGCTCGGCGCCGGACACCGGCAACATGGAAGTGCTGGCGCGCTACGGCACGCCCGAGCAGCAGCAGCAATGGCTCGACCCACTGCTCAACGGCGAGATCCGCTCCTGCTTCGCGATGACCGAACCGGAGGTCGCGTCCTCCGACGCCACCAACATCGCCAGCTCGATCGTGCGCGACGGCGACGACTACGTCATCAACGGCCGCAAGTGGTGGTCGTCCGGCGCCAACGATCCGCGCTGCAAGATCTTCATCTTCATGGGCAAGACCGACCCGGACAATCCGAGCCGCCATCGCCAGCAGTCGATGATCCTGGTGCCGCGCGACACCCCGGGGGTGAAGGTCCTGCGCCACCTGCCGGTGTTCGGCTACGACGACGCCCCGCACGGCCACGGCGAGATCCTGTTCGACAACGTCCGCGTGCCGGCATCGAACATGCTGCTCGGCGAGGGGCGCGGCTTCGAGATCGCCCAGGGCCGCCTCGGGCCGGGCCGCATCCACCACTGCATGCGCCTGATCGGCCAGGCCGAGCGCGCGCTGGAGAAGATGTGCAAGCGCGCCGTCTCGCGCGTCGCCTTCGGCAAGCCGATCGCGGCGCAGACCGTCACCCTGGAACGCATCGCCGAAAGCCGCATCCTGATCGACCAAGCCCGCTTCCTGGTGCTCAACGCCGCCCACATGATGGACACCGTCGGCAACAAGGTCGCCGCCAAGGAGATCGCGATGATCAAGGTCGCGGCGCCGAACATGGCCTGCCAGGTCATCGACTGGGCGATCCAGGCCCACGGCGGCGGCGGCGTCTGCGACGACTACGGCCTGGCCTATGCCTACGCCAACGCGCGCACCCTGCGCCTGGCCGACGGCCCGGACGAGGTCCATCGCAACGCGGTCGGCAAGATGGAGCTGGCCAAGCACGTCGGCAAGGACGCGCTCAAGACGTACATGAACAGCAGCAGCAGCGTGTCGCGGGTCTGAGGATCGAACGATGACCGAAGCCGTCAACCGCCAGTTCCGCCTCGCCCGCCGTCCCGTCGGCATGGTCGGCCGCGAGGATTTCGAGTTCGTCGAAACCCCCGTCCCCACGCCCGGCAACGGCGAGTTCCTGGTGCGCCTGCGCTACATCTCCCTGGACCCGGCGATGCGCGGCTGGATGAACGAAGGCAAGTCGTACATCGCGCCGGTCGCCCTCGGCGAGGTCATGCGCGCCGGCGCGGTCGGCGAGGTCGTCGCCTCGAATCACCCCGGCTTCGCCGTCGGCGAACACGTCGTCGGCACCTTCGGCGTCCAGGACTACGCCGTCTCCAACGGCAAGGGCGTCAGCAAGGCCGATCCGGCGCTGGCGCCGCTGCCGGTCTATCTCGGCACCCTCGGCATGCCCGGCATGACCGCCTACTTCGGGCTGCTGGAAGTCGGCAAACCGCAGGCCGGCGACACCGTCGTCGTCTCCGGCGCGGCCGGCGCCGTCGGCCAGATCGTCGGCCAGATCGCCAAGCTCAAGGGCTGTCGCGTGGTCGGCATTGCCGGCGGTACGGACAAGTGCCGCTACGTCGTCGACGAACTTGGCTTCGACGCCTGCATCGACTACAAGCACGACGACCTGCGCAAGGCGCTCAAGCAGCACTGCCCGCAGGGCGTCAACGTCTACTTCGACAACGTCGGCGGCGACATCCTCGACACCGTGCTGACCCAGCTGGCGATGGGCGCACGCATCGTCATCTGCGGCGACATCTCGCAGTACAACAACACCACGCCGGTCAAGGGACCAAGCAACTACCTGTCGCTGCTGGTCAGCCGCGCCAGCATGCAGGGCATGGTCGTGTTCGACTGGGCCGACCGCTACGGCGAGGCCGTGCGCGAGATGGGCGCCTGGCTGGCCTCGGGCCAACTGAAAACCCGCGAGGACATTGCCGAAGGGCTGGAGCATTTCCCCGAAACCCTGCAGCGCCTGTTCAAGGGTGAGAACACCGGCAAGCTCGTGCTCAAGGTCTAGGTAACTCACACGCCGGCATTTCAGCCGGCGTATTCTGCAGAAACAACATGAGGTCCGGATTCTCGCGAATCCGGGCCTGATCGCGTTTGGGCTGAATACAGATCTGCCACGAAGCTTGGCTACGGGCTACGACTTGCACAGAAGTGCCAGGAGCGGACACAGCGCATCGACTGTCGACTGACTGGTCCGGCTTCAAATGTGGCCCCTCGGGCCGCAGCTAGATCCCAGTCCGAGGAACTCATCGAGCGGCAACCCTGCGGCTGCGACCAGGAAGACGCCGCTCGGGTCGTCGCCAAGTTCAGCGCCTGAAGTTCTTTGCGTCGATACGGAACTTGCGCAACTTCGCCCGCAAGGTGCTCGTTTTGATGCGCAGTAGCCGTGCCGCACCTTGCGGTCCGTCGACGCGCCCAGCGGTTGACCGCAGCGCACGCTCCAGGTGTGCGGCGATCGCGACATCGAGTGGAACGATCTCCGGGTGGCTATCCGCACTGCGCACCGCCGAAGGGGCGTGCGCGGTAGCCGTCGTGCCGACCGTAGTCGGCACAGATCCGAGCGCGGTCTCGAGATCCAGGAACTGTCCCTGGCCTAGAATCACCGCGCGCTCGAGGACGGCAGACAGCTCGCGCACGTTGCCGGGCCAGCGATACGCTCGCAGCCGCTCCAGGTCGTCCTCGCCAATCCGCGGCGTCGGCACGCCAAGCCGGCTAGCGGCGCGTTCTACGAAGTGCTGTGCCAGCAGAGGAATGTCCTGAGGGCGCTCGCGCAGTGGCGGCAGCAGCAGCGGAAACACCGCGAGCCGGTACCACAGATCCTCACGGAAGCGCCCCTCTTGCACCATACCGGGCAGATCGCGGTGCGTAGCCGCAATGACGCGCACATCAACGGCGATATCGCGCTCGCCGCCGATGCGCTGCACGATGCCATCCTGCAGAACGCGGAGCAGGCGGATCTGCACCGCTGGCGTCAGCTCGCCGATCTCGTCGAGGAACAGCGTGCCGCCGTCGGCGCGCTCGAACCAGCCCCGTCGCGTCGTGTGCGCCCCGGTGAAGCTGCCTTTCTCGTGCCCGAAGAGTTCGGAGTCGATTAGGTCCGGTGGCACTGCGCCGCAGTTCACGCGCACGAACGGGCCGTCGCGACGGGCAGAGCGTTCGTGGATCGCGCGTGCGATCACCTCTTTGCCGGCGCCGGTTTCGCCCAAGATGAGCACGGCCGCGTCGGTCGCGGCAACTTGGTCGACGCGATCCATCACGCGACGCAGTCCGCGCTCCGCACCCACTACCGTTTCCGACAGCGTCTTGCGACCGAGCCGGGACAGGAGGGTCTGCCGATCGGCCTGCGCTGCAGCGCCCAGGCGTTGCAGCGCCTCGAGCCGCTGCTCGTTTTCGAGCGCGGCGGTGAACGGAACCACAGCGGCCTGAAGCAGTGTGCGCTCAGCCTTGCTGTAGCGGTGCCCGACAGCCGGCCCGACCACGAGCAGTCCGATAACGCGACCGCCTGCGCAGAGCGGGGCTGCGAGGCAGGGCGAGGGCAGATCGAGTCCCGCCGGCGCAACGGAGGCGTCATCCGCAGCGCACCAGACCTCGCCGCGCATCGCCCATTGGTCGAACGCCCTGAGCGCGAACGGCGCCAAGGCGTGTCCCTTGTTGCGCCGACGCGGCCCGGTCACCGCGGACCACTCGATCAGCGTCACCAAGTCCGCTCGCTCGGCACTGCGCTCGATGAGCAGCAGCTCCTCGACGGACAGGGCCGCGGCCAAGGCATCGGCGAGCACCGGCAGCGATTCGGACAGCTCCAGGTGCTTGCCGACTTCGGACCACAGGTTTAACAGGAGCAGATCACGGGTGCTTGCCACGGTCGTCATATATAGCGGAATAAGCGCGACATATTACCTATCAACACGTCATATATCGCTTACTTGGTGCGGCATATCGTCAGAATCATCGTGAATATTTCGACAGAACAGTACGTTATGTACGTTATACCGCAATGGCACGGTCTGTGATTCTGTTTATAACGAAATGACGCAACGACCGACGACGCCCTGCATGCACAGCCCCCTTCCAAATCGCCCCGATCCGCACACGCTGGACCGGATTGCCCGCGCGCTGACCGGGCTGCAGTTCGGCTCCGTCGAGATCTCCATCCATCACGGACGCATCGTACAGATCGAGCGTCGCGAGAAGCTGAGGCTCGACGAGCCTCGCCCCGGGCACGCCGAAGGCGTGCCCGCCAAGACCCGCCGCACGGGCTGACCGGACCACCGGAAGTTCCTCACCACATCAGAACTCCCAAGGACCGATTCCATGTCACACGCTTTTGCCACTCCATCCACCTGGGCAAGCCTGGGCCTGCTGGGCATCGCGCTCGTCGGCTCGCCGACATTCGCCGCAACCTCAGCCTCCACCGAGGAACTCGACCAGCGCATCCGCATTCTCGAGCGCAAGCTCGAGCTGGACAAGGAAGCTGCCGACAAGAAGGCAAAGGACGCGGGCAGCGTCTCTGCCTCGGAAAAAGGCTTCGTCATCAAGAAGGGTGACTACGAACTGAAGCTGCGCGGCCTGTTCCATACCGATGCCCGCTTCTATGTCGATGACGATGACGCCTTCAAGGATACGTTCCTGTGGCGCCGCATCCGTCCGACTTTCGAAGGCTCGCTGGGTTCGCTGGTCGGCTTCCGGCTGACGCCGGAGTTCGCCGGTGATTCCGCAACCGTCGTCGATGCCTATGTCGACCTGAAGTTCGATCCGGCGGCGATACTGCGCGCCGGCAAGGTCAAGGGTCCCGTCGGACTCGAACGTCTCCAGTCGGGTGGTGCGATCGCTTTCATCGAGCGCGGCTTCCCGACGGAGCTGGCGCCCAACCGCGATATCGGCGTGCAGCTGCAAGGCGTCGTGCTCGACAAGACCTTGAGCTACACGCTCGGTTACTTCAACGGCACCGCCGACGGCCGCGATGCGGCGAGCCAGGATGTCGACAATCGCAAGGAAGTCGCCGCCCGCGTCTTCTACGAGCCCGTCACCGGCATCGGCTTTGGCGTCGCCGGCAGCCAGGGCAGCCAGTTCGGTACGGCGGTCGGTACCGGTGGCGTGCTGCCGCAGTACCGCACCCCCGGACAGAACACGTTCTTCAAGTACGCCACCGACGTCGCCGCGAACGGCACGCACACGCGCATCAGCCCGCAGGCCTATGTCTACGCGGGTCCGTTCGGGCTTCTGGCCGAGTACATCGAGTCCGAACAGGCGGTGACGCTGGCCGGCGTCGAAAGCGACATCAAGAACGACGCCTGGCAGGTGGTCACCGGCTACGTGCTCACCGGCGAGAACGCCGGCTACCGCGGCGTGGGCAAGCCGAGCCGGCCGTTCGCGATCGGCGGCGATGGCTGGGGCGCGTTCGAGGTCGTTGCGCGCTACGGGCAGCTCTCGATCGACGACGCGGCATTCGACAACGGTTTCGCCAGCATCAACTCGTCCGCACGCGAAGCCACCAGCTTCGGTATCGGCACGAACTGGTATCTGACGAGCAACGTCAAGGTCGCGCTGAACTACACGCAGACCGCGTTCGATGGTGGTGCCGCCGGCGGCGCCGACCGCAACGACGAGAAGGCCGTGTTCGCACGCCTGCAACTCGCCTACTGAATCCCCTGCAAGGACATCCGCACATGAAACTCTTCAAAACTGTTACGGCCGCCGCCGCGCTGGCCCTGCCGCTGCTGGGCCATGCCGCCAGCGTGGAGCTGCTCAACGTCTCCTACGACCCGACCCGCGAGCTGTACAAGGACTTCAATGCGCAGTTCGCGGACTACTGGAAAGCCAAGACCGGCGACACGGTCACCATCCAGCAATCGCACGGTGGTGCCGGCAAGCAGGCCCGCGCGGTGATCGACGGCCTGGCCGCCGACGTGGTGACCCTCGCGCTGGCCTACGACATCGACGCCATCGCCGAGAAGACCGGCAAGATCCCGAAGGACTGGCAGTCGCGCCTGCCGCACAACAGCGCGCCGTATACCTCGACCATCGTCTTCCTGGTGCGCAAGAACAATCCCAGGAACATTCGCGATTGGGACGATCTGGTGAAGCCGGGCATCTCGGCGATCACGCCCAACCCGAAGACTTCGGGCGGCGCGCGCTGGAACTATCTGGCGGCCTGGGCCTACGCCAAGCGCAAGTACGGCAGCGACGACGCGGCACGCGATTACGTGACCCAGCTGTACAAGAACGTGCCGATCCTCGACACGGGCGCGCGCGGCTCGACGACGACCTTCGTGCAGCGTGGCATCGGTGACGTGCTGCTGACCTGGGAGAACGAAGCCTTCCTGGCAGTCAACGAACTGGGGCCGGACAAGTTCGAGATCGTGGTGCCCTCGCTGTCGATCCTGGCCGAGCCGCCGGTGACGGTCATCGACGGCAACGCCAAAAAGCGCGGAACGCTGAACGTCGCGCAAGCCTACCTCGAGTACCTGTACAGCCCGACGGGTCAGAAGCTGGCGGCCAAGCACTACTACCGGCCGATTGCGCCGGAGCACGCCGATCCCGAGGACATCAAGCGCTTTCCGGAGCTTGAACTCGTCACGATCGACGCTGAATTCGGCGGCTGGCAGAAGGCACAGAAGACGCACTTCGGCGACGGGGGCGTGTTCGACCAGATCTACGGCGTCCGCTGAGCAGCCCCATGAGCATCGCAGGCGTGAATACGCGCAACCAGTTCAAGGGTCGCATCGTCGGGATCAACCGCAGCCCGGTCGTGTCCGAGATCGAGATCGAAACCGCCGCAGGCATCGTCAATGCGGTGGTCACGACCAGCTCGATCGAGCGGCTGGGCCTGCGCATCGGCGACGAGGCGCTGGCGCTGTTCAAGGCGACCGAGGTCATGGTCGCCAAGCTCGACTGAGTGTCGTCCTCTGACGGAGCCCGGCCATCCGTGGCCGGGACTTTTTAGAGAAAGGAAACCATGTGCCTGATCATCCACAAGCCGCGCGGCGCCAGCATCCCGGACGACCTGCTGCGCGCCGCACTGGTGCACAACGCCGACGGACTCGGGCTGATGGGCTTCGAGCGCAGCGGCCGCAGCTTCGTGCACAAGAGCGCCACGGTGAGCCTCGACGTGCTGCTCGACGTCGAGCGCAAATATCGGGACGCCGAGTACGCGCTGCATCTGCGAAGGCAGACGCGCGGCGGCAGCGGCGAGGACAACGCACATCCATTCCGCGTGATCGAAGGCGTCTACCTGATGCACAACGGCACGCTCGACCTGCCGGCCCGCGTGCCGGGGCGCTCCGACACTTGGCACTTCGTGCATGACGTGTTGCGGCCGCTGGCGATGCGTCATCCCGGCCTGCTCAGCGATCACGGCTTCGCGCGCGTGCTGGAGTTCGGACTCAGGGCCGAGAACAAGCTGGTCCTGCTCGATCGCCGATTGCGCCGCCTGGTTCTGATCAACCGCGAGCACGGCGCCGAACTCGACGGACTGTGGCTCTCCAGCACGCGCTGGATCGACCGGCGACTGTTTCCGCTCGTCTATCCGCCACAGCCGCAGGCGCACAGCCACGCGCCGTCCGACGTGCGTTTCGCCAGTTGAAACCCTCATCACTTTCCCTTCATCCGACCACGGACAAACCGCCTCTGTCATGACCGCATCTCTACCCATCGCGCCGGCCACCGGGACCGCCCGGCGCCGGTCGCGCAGCGTCATTCCCGGCTTCGGCCTGACGCTGGGCTTCACGATTCTCTACCTGAGTCTGATCGTGCTGATCCCGCTGGCCGGTGTCTTCTTCAAGGCCGCGGGCCTGGGCTGGCACGGGGTCTGGGACGTCGTCACGTCGGCGCGCGTGCTTGCCGCACTAAAGCTCAGTTTTGGCGCAGCGCTGATCGGCGCGGGTATCAATGCCATCTTTGGGCCCCTGGTTGCCTGGGTGTTCGTTCGCTATGAGTTTCCCGGCAAGCACGCCTTCGACGCGATCATCGACCTGCCGTTTGCGCTGCCGACCGCGGTCGCCGGCATCGCGCTGACCTCGCTGTACGCGGGCAACGGCTGGATCGGCCAGTTCCTGGAGCCGATGGGGATCAAGGTCGCGTTCACGCCGCTGGGCGTGATCGTCGCCTGCACCTTCATCGGTCTGCCGTTTGTCGTGCGCACCTTGCAGCCGGTGCTCGAAGACGCGGACAAGGAGCTGGAGGAGGCCGCCGCGTCGCTCGGCGCCAACCGCTGGCAGACGGTCGTGCGCGTGATCCTGCCGACGGTGCTGCCGGCGCTGCTGACCGGCTTCGCGCTGGCCTTCGCGCGTGCGGTCGGCGAGTACGGCTCGATCATCTTCATCGCCGGCAACCTGCCGATGGTCAGCGAGATCGCACCGCTGCTGATCATCATCAAGCTCGAGGAGTTCGACTACGCCGGCGCCACGGCGGTGGCGGCCGCGATGCTGGTGCTGTCGTTCGCGCTGCTGCTGGCGGTCAACGGACTGCAGGCGTGGACTCGCCTTCGCAACGGAGCCCGCGCATGAGCGCCGTCACAGAGCAGCTGCCGCCGGAGTTCGGCCAGGGCCCTTTGCGGCGGCGTAACGCCGCGATCACCGAGACGCCCTGGGTCCGCAGCCTGCTCATCGCAGTCGCGCTGCTGTTCCTGGGCAGCTTCCTGCTGCTGCCGCTGATCGCCGTGTTCGTCGAAGCGTCCCGCAACGGCGCGCAGACCTACGTACAGGCCCTGGGCGAGCCCGAGGCGCTGGCCGCGATCCGGCTGACCCTGATCGCAGCCGGCATCGCGGTGCCGCTGAACCTGGTGTTCGGCGTCTGTGCGGCCTGGGCCGTGACCAAGTTCGAGTTTCGCGGCAAGTCGCTGCTGATCTCGCTGATCGACCTGCCGTTCTCGGTTTCTCCGGTCATCGCCGGACTTGTCTACGTGCTGATGTTCGGCGCGCAGGGCTGGGCCGGCCCCTGGCTGGAGGAGCACGGCATCAAGATCATCTTCGCCATCCCCGGCATCGTGCTGGCGACGATCTTCGTGACGTTTCCGTTCATCGCCCGCGAGCTGATTCCGTTGATGCAGGAGCAGGGCACGGAGCACGAGCAGGCCGCGCTGACGCTGGGGGCGAGCGGCTGGCAGACCTTCTGGCGAGTTACGCTGCCGAACATCAAGTGGGGCCTGTTGTACGGCGTGCTGCTGTGCAACGCGCGCGCGATGGGCGAGTTTGGCGCTGTGTCGGTCGTCAGCGGGCATATCCGCGGGCTGACCAACACGATGCCGCTGCATGTCGAGATTCTCTACAACGAGTACCAGTTCTCGGCCGCATTTGCGGTGGCCTCCCTGCTGGCAAGCCTCGCGCTGCTCACTCTTGGACTCAAGACCTGGCTCGAATGGCGTCACGGCGAGGCGCTCGCAGCGACCCGTCGTCATTGATGCCGTCCAGACAATCATTTGGTGATCCGCCCCACTCCCTCAATCTTTGGCCCACTCCATGGATATTAAGATTCGCAAGATTCACAAGCGCTTTGGAGATTTCACCGCACTTGATGGCGTCGATCTCGACATCGGGTCGGGCGAACTCATCGCGCTACTGGGCCCGTCCGGTTCGGGCAAGACCACCCTGCTGCGGGTCATCGCCGGTCTGGAGTTCCAGGACCAGGGCCATATCCTGTTCGGCGGCGAGGACGTCGCCGCGCGCCCGGTGCGCGAGCGTCGCATCGGATTTGTCTTCCAGCACTACGCGCTGTTCAAACACATGACGGTGTTCGACAACGTCGCCTTCGGCCTGCGCGTTCGCAGGCGCTCCGAACGTCCCGGCGAAACGCTCATTCGTCAGCGGGTTCTGGAACTTCTGGAGCTGGTGCAGCTCGGCGGTCTGGAAAGGCGCTTTCCGGCGCAGCTCTCCGGCGGCCAGCGCCAGCGCGTCGCACTGGCCCGCGCACTGGCGATCGAGCCGCGCGTGCTGCTGCTCGACGAACCCTTCGGCGCGCTCGACGCCAAGGTGCGCAAGGACCTGCGCCAGTGGCTGCGCGACCTGCACCGCAAGACCGGCTACACGACGATCTTCGTCACGCACGACCAGGAAGAGGCGCTGGAGCTGGCGGACCGCGTGGTAATCATGAACCGCGGCGCGATCGAGCAGGTCGACACCGTCGACCAGGTCTACGAGCACCCGGCAACGCCATTTGTGTTCGACTTCCTCGGCAGCACCAACGTCATCCGCGCCGAACTGCACGGCCGCAAAGTGCTGGTCGACGGAAGCGAGATTGCAGTCCTGCACAACAGCATCCACCCCAACGGTCCGGTCGATGTGTACGTGCGTCCCGGCGACCTGCGGATCGCCGAAGAAGCGGTCCCAGGGCTGAACGTCACGCTGACCACAGTCCAGCGCACCGGCCCGATCGTCCGCGCCAGCGCCCTGCACGACGGCAGTCCTGATCGGCTAAGCGTCGAACTGCCGCATCTGCACCACGACGTCGTCCGATTCAAGGCCGGAGAACAAGTTCGCCTGCGTCTGATGCAGTTCAGTGTCTATCCGCGAGGGACATCGAGCGATGCAGGCGTGCAAGCCACTGTCCCGACGCCGGTGCTGATCCGCCGTGAACGCGAACGAGGGCGTCTCGGCTAGGGGCAGTATCAGAACCTGCCGCTCACTAGCACAAAGTCGACCGCTCCATCACGAGTCTGCGGCTATTCGCGGCGAGAGTTCGGTGGTCGACCGCTTCACTCCCGAAAGGCGTCGCTGACAAAAGTCCGTGCAAGGTCCGCTCCGGGCTGATCGCGGCCGTTCGCAGCAGCTACAAAAAACACTTCGGATGGTGCCTCGCAGTTCTCCACAACCACCCGCTTGGCTCGAAAATCAAACCACTGCCCGCCTGATCTCGCTCCACCTGCGCCGACTCATCGCAATCACCTAATAGCGCTACCGGTCGAACCTGACAGCTACGTAGCGCCGACGCATTCGGCACATTGTCTTGCCCGAACGCATCGCCGCCGGGTGATCATCCCCCATTCGATACCGAAGACTGCCACCCCTGAGCGCGACGCGCGTGCGTACAATCCGGACATAAACAACGGACACACCTGCGGGTGCGTCACGTCATAAGAGGAGAGAGGCGCATGCTGCAGAACAGCCGGACACCGGCGTCGCTGGCGTACCCGTGGTTCGTGGTCGTGATCCTGATGATCACCTACGTGATTTCGTTCGTGGACCGGCAGATCCTCAACCTGCTGGTCGGGCCGATCCGCCGCGACCTCGGCATCAGCGATACGCAGATGAGCCTGCTGATGGGCTTCTCGTTCGCGCTGTTCTACACGATCCTCGGCATTCCGCTGGCCCGCATCGCGGACAGCAAGAGCCGTCGCGGCCTGATCGTCGCGGGCATCCTTGTCTGGAGCGCGATGACGGCGATGTGCGGCATCGCACGGCACTACTGGCAGTTGCTGATGTTCCGCATCGGCGTGGGCGTTGGCGAGGCCGCGCTGTCGCCGGCCGCGTATTCGATGATCGCGGACTACTTCCCGCCGGAGCGCCGGTCGAGCGCGATGAGCGTGTATTCGATGGGCATCTTCCTGGGCTCGGGCATCGCTTTCCTGCTCGGCGGGCTGGTCATCCAGTACGCGGCGGCACAGGGCGCCGTGAGCCTGCCGCTGATCGGCGACGTGTATCCGTGGCAGCTGGTCTTCCTGATTCTCGGCGCGACCGGCATCGTCTTCAGCCTGGCCTTCGTGTTCGTGCGCGAGCCGGCACGCCACGGCACGGTCGCGGGCCAGCACAGCCTGCCGCTGTCGGAGGTCGCCGGCTACCTGTGGTCCAACCGCGGCGCCGTGCTCAACCACAACATCGGCTTCGCGCTGCTGGCGATGTGCTCCTACGGCACCACCGCGTGGATACCGACCTACTTTGTGCGCACGCATGGCTGGACCGCGCCGCAGATCGGCATCGTCTTCGGCCTGATCGTGATGGTGTTCGCCTCCGCCGGCATCATCGTCGGCGGGCGTCTGGCGGACCGCTGGATCCGCCAGGGCAAGACCGACGCCGCCCTGCGCGTCGGCGTGCTCGCCGCCATCGTGTCGATCTGCGGTGGCGCGCTCTACCTGATCGCGCCCACAGGCACGCTGGCCGCCATTGCCCTGGTGCCGCCGGTGTTCGCACTGGCGATGCCCTTCGGCGCGGCACCCGCGGCGCTGCAGGAGATCGTCCCCAACCGCATGCGCGGGCAGACCACGGCGGTCTACCTGTTCATGACCAACATGATCGGGCTCGGGCTGGGCCCGACCGCGATTGCGCTGTGCACCGACTACCTGTTCGCGGACGACTACGCGCTGCGCTGGTCGATGCTGATCGTCAGCAGCCTGGCGAGCCTGGCCTCGGTGCTGTTCCTGACCGCCGGCATGAAGCCCTACAGCCGGATGCTGGAGCGCCTGCGCGCGGCACCCGCCGTCTGATCCCCAGTCCCGGACTTGGGTAGCTTCCCGCTTTCGAGCCGGGGACAGTCTGTGTAGCCTGCTGCTCCCATCGATCGCATCCGGAGCCGCCATGCGCCCTCTCCTCGTCGCCGCACTCGCCACGTCCGTTCTGGCGCTGAGCGCCTGCAACTCCCGCGACAAGGCCGACGCCGACGCGCAGACGGCCCAGTCGCCCGCGACGGAGGCGACCCCGGCACCGGCGCCGAACTACGCACAGCAGCACGCCGGTGACTACGCCACGGTGCAGCTCACCGCGAAGCTCGACGGCCTCAGCGAGAATCAACGCAGGATGCTGCCGCTGCTGATCCAGGCGGCGCAGACGATGGACGAGATCTTCTGGCTGCAGGCCTGGGGCGAGCGCGACGCGCTGCTGAGCACAATCAAGGACCCGGCGCTGCGCGAACTGGCCGACATCAACTACGGCCCCTGGGACCGCCTGAACGAGGACCATCCGTTCATCGAAGGCGTCGGCCCGCGTCCGCCGGCGGCGCAGCTCTACCCGCAGGACATGAGCAAGGCCGAGTTCGAAGCCGCCGATCTGGCGGACAAGACCGGGCTGTACACGCTGCTGCGCCGTGACGCCGACGGCAAGCTGATCACCGTGCCCTACCACACCGCCTACGCCGCGCCGCTCAAGCGCGCGTCGGAACTGCTGCGGCAGGCCGCGGCACTGGCCGAGGACGCCGGCTTCAAGCGTTATCTGGAACTGCGCGCCGACGCGTTGCTGACGGACGACTATCGCCCCAGCGACATGGCGTGGATGGACATGAAGAGCAATCGGCTGGACCTCGTCATCGGCCCGATCGAGACCTACGAGGACCAGCTCTACGGCTACAAGGCCGCCTACGAAGCCTATGTGCTGGTCAAGGACGTGGCCTGGAGCGAACGCCTCGCCCGCTTCGCGCAGTACCTGCCGGAACTGCAGCGCGGCCTGCCGGTGCCGGACGCCTACAAGCAGGAAACGCCGGGCAGCGACGCCGATCTGAATGCCTACGAGGCCGTCTACTATGCCGGTGACGCCAACGTCGGCGCCAAGACCATCGCCATCAACCTGCCGAACGATGAGGTCGTGCAGCTCGAAAAGGGCTCGCGCCGCCTGCAGCTTGAGAACGTGATGCAGGCCAAGTTCGACCGCATCCTGATGCCGATCGCGCGCGAACTGATCGCCGACGACCAGCTCAAGCATCTGAGCTTCGACGCCTTCTTCCAGAACACGATGTTCCACGAAGTCGCGCATGGTCTGGGCATCAAGAACACGATCAACGATCGCGGCACCGTGCGCGAGGCGCTGAAGGAATACGCGTCCAGCTTCGAGGAAGGCAAGGCCGACATTCTCGGTCTGTACATGGTGACCCGGCTCGCCGGGAAGGGCGAACTCGATGCCGACAAGCTGATGGACAACTACGTCACCTTCATGGCCGGTATCTTCCGCTCGGTGCGCTTCGGCGCCAGCGACGCGCACGGCAAGGCCAACATGCTGCGCTTCAACTTCTTCCGCGAGCACGGCGCCTTCGAGCGCGACGCCGAGACCGGCCGCTACCGCGTGAACTTCGAGAAGATGCAGCAGGCGATGACGGACCTGTCCGCCAGGCTGCTGACGATCCAGGGCGACGGCGACTTCGACGCCGCGAAGCAGATGACCGACACGCTCGGGATCGTGGACGATTCTCTGGCCGGCGATCTGCAGCGTTTGAGCCAGGCGAGGATTCCGGTCGACATCCGTTTCGAGCAGGGCTGGGACTTTCTCAAAAGCGCCAACTCAACCCCGCAGTGATCTGTCGTCCCGGTAGCGGCGCGGTTTCCTTCAGAACCGACAGATGATTCTGCGCCGAGACATCCAGCAGGTTTTCTCCCTTGAGCCAGAATTGCAGCGTATGCCGATCGAAGCGCTGATTGCGTTGCAGATAGAGGGACAGCCAGTCGTAGCCGTCGGTCCGCGCTTCGTTCTCTGCGAGAATGCGTGATTCGAAGACGTGCTTGTAGGCAAGCGTTGCCAGCCAATGTTCCGAATCGAATTTCAAGCCGGCTTCTGCATTGGCCGGCGCGGTTCGCGGCAAGTTGTCCCCGTCGGACGTCCTGGCGTCGAGTACATCGGCCTGCGCCCAGAATGTCAGCGGCACGTCCCACCGCTGGGTAAACGTATTCTCATAGCGTAGCGAGCCGCCCACGAAGCTGGCATCTGTCTGCCGCGTGAACCAGACCTGACTCAGGTGGAAGGGATCGGATAGTGGGGCGCCGGTTTCATCGTAGCCCCGGTCCTGATAGATGTAGTCCTGAAAGGCGTAGTAGAATGCTGAAAACAACCACAGGTGTGACCCCGCGCCCGCACTGAGGTCCAGATCGAGATTCAGGCTGCGCTCCTTGTCGAGCGCCGGATCTCCGAAAATGTAGCTGTCGGTCGCGTGATGGAAGCCGTTCCAGAACAGCTCGTCGACGCTTGGCAGGCGCTCCAGGTAGCTCAGGCTGACGTCCCATCCCCAGCCTTCTTCACCCAGCGATCTGCCCAGGCCACCCGACACGCTGAGCGCATGATCGTCCTGCCGGTCGTAATAGTCGGGATCGATGTCCGGCGGATAGACCCATTGTTCCTGGATGTTGTCGGAATCCGGCGTGAGCTGCCGGAACTGCCAGTTGATGCCAAGGGTCAGCTCACCGACGGCATTCAGCTGGGTCTCCGCGACGGTGGACAACTGCCCGGTGCGAGTCGTCGTATCCGGCAAGGGGTGGCCATGGCTATAGGGCAAACCTGTGCTTTCCAGATACTGCATCACCGACTCGCCCAGCGGCGCGCCGGTCCGCGGCGCCTTGCTGAAATCGTCGCAGGCGCCGTGCTCGTGACAGACGCGCAGTCGGTCTGCGCCGACAGCCACCCGCGACTCTCCGGTCCATCGGCCGGCGGCCCAGAGCAGACTGCTTGCCGCATGCAGATGCTCCTGCCCGAACAGGCCGTCCTTGCGCCCGCCTTCGGTTTCGTCATGCAGATAATCGCTGCCCTGCAGGTCAACCGCAATTTCCTTGAGCCATACCGAATCGGGCTCGTAGATGAACTTGGTCCCGACGTCCTTGCGGGTCATGTCTATACGCGTGGCTTCCGGCGTCTCGTTGGGAATGCCGTAGTCCTTAGTGAGCCAGGTCGCATCGAGCTGCCATTCACTACGTGATCCGGGACGCCAACCGAAACCGACCTGCGCCTGCTCGGTGCGCAGGTCCGAATCGACCACGGTCTCGCCATCGCCGGACTCATAGGGATCGGCGGACTGCTGCATCCCGGCCAGCTGCAGCGCCCAATCGTGGTTGGCAAACGAGAACCGGCCGTCCACGCCGTGACTTCCGGGATCGGCGCGAAAATTACCGGACAACTTGCCACTGATGCCCGGTGTCCGGAATGGCGAACTCAGCGAATCGGTGATTCTGACGACGCCGCCGGCCTGTGCCGCGTACAACAGAGACGCCGGACCTTTGAGCAGTTCAATGCGCTCGGAAGCTCGCGGCGCAACGGCAACGGCGTGATCCTGGCTCATCGCGGACAGGTCCGTCACTTCAGTGTCGTTGTGCAATATCTTCACGCGATAGCCGCTCATCCCACGGACCACGGGACGTCCGACAGCCTCGCCGTAGCTAGCCGAATCCACGTTCGGCAAGGCATCGAGATACCCGCCCAGCGTTTCGTTGACCGCGGCAGCGCCCAGCTCGTCCGTATTGTCGGGGGCTTCTTCGACCGCCTCGCCGGTGACCGTAATCGGATCCAGCTCTGTTTGCGCGACCGCCAGGTTGCTGAGGCAACCGCATCCGGCCAGCAACAACATCTTGCAGTTTCTATAGATCATGGCGATTACTCCGGGTGCGTTACCGCACCCGGAGTCCTGTTGGATAGCGTCTTCAACTACTCGTGGTCGTGATCGTGCTCACTGCCCGCGCCGATGACTGCGACCAGATCGGCACTCATACCGGCAGGCAGGATCGCCGACGCATCCCAGACGGAGTGCTGATGGAAATCAGCGCCGTGGGAATCGACCAGATAGAACATCTGTGTATCCGGCACAAAGACCAGGACGCCATCGTCACTGGCACGTACGATCGTCGTGCGATTGCAGTCGCTGATCCCACTGACACCATCGAGCGACACAAAGCCTTGCGTCGATTCGAGCCCGTCTTCGCCTTCCTCGAAGAAGTACACACGCCCGGTGTCGCTGAGCGCGAAGTGCACCAGCTCACCATGCTCGTGCTCTTCCTCGCCCTCTTCCGCCGCCGCCTCTCCTTCGTGCTCGTGGCCGAGTTCGAACTCAAGATAGGGGTCGACAAATGCCCGGCATAGCTGCTGCCCTTCGGCCTGCAATGCCTCACCCACTTCGTCCTCCAGCTCCTGCTGTTCGGAAACAAACTCGTTCAGACGCGCCAGCGCAGCTTCCACACCGCTCCCCGCTTCGGGATCACTGAACTCCGATGCGTTATGCGCGGCCAGCTCATCGTCGTGGAAGTGCACGAGTTGCACGAACTGATCGGCGTCGACGGTGCCGCCGGGCTCATAGCCGGGGACCATCAGCAGGTACTTCATGTCGAAGACTTCTTCTTCATCGACTTCACGGAAGTCGGGCCAATGCAGGAAGTGACCGATGGTCGACGTATCCGTGATCTGCATGTTCTGCACGCCACTGTCTTGGCTGCTCATGGCCTTTTCGTTCAGGTCCGTGACCTGTCCGGTGGTCGTGTCATAGCTGTAGTAAGCCCCGCTGGCCGAATCCAGAAGGCTGATGGACAGCCCTTCCGGCATGCCGAGCTCGACGACATCCGGAACACCGTTGTTGGAACCGTTTCCGGAATTGCTGCACGCGCCCAGAACGAGCGCCTGGGCGCACAGCAAAGCGGAGATATAAAACTTGGAGGTGTGCTTCATGTTCATTCTCTTTGATCAGCATCGCCGCAGGCAGACGCGCGGAACCGGCCGCACGAGTCAGCGGAGCAGGCATGCTTGATGGAGGGTGTGACCCGCACACCGCAGCGTGACGACCACGCCACGGCGCACGCGAATCCAGCGCCGCCGATCAGCGATCAAGAAAAAGATCAGCAGCCCCGGTAAAGGGTCAGGAACGGAAGCTGGGTGGGGCGCGCGCCAGAAAGGGGGTACGCGCACTCTCCTCGTGAGAAGTAATGAGAAGACGTGGCAACTGCTCAGTGGCGGCACCCGGAGATAGGTCGATTTCGACCGAACCGAGAAGCGTCGGATGATGCTCTACGCTATGGAAGACACTGCAAGCTGCGCTGTGCACATGGGACGGATGTCCTTCCTCATGCAGCAGCGCAGCCGTTTGCGCAAGCAGGAACAGCGCAAGCAACGCGGCAAGCGTCGAACGCCGCGATCCATAACGCGTGAATAATGCCCTGCTCAGTCCCATAACGGCAAAGTATCAGGTAAGCGCGCAACGACGCGCAAGCAAGCCGGGTTGTGCATACAGTGCACTTCGATCCGCCTTGCCTCCCAACGACCGTGGACTAGAAAGTCCGTCAATCGCAGCTCACGGTCAACGCAAGGCCGAAGCTTGCGACTCAGCGACTCCATCACCACATGCGGCGCCAGCCCCTGACGCACACCGCAGCATTTGGGTCGCCGGGCGCGCGCCGGCTCGGCAGAGCGCGCACCCAGATGCCACACTGCCAATCGTTCAGCCCTGGACGACTCGGCAGTTCTGCTTGAGGAAGCACCCATGACCCTAGCAACGATCATCACGCTGCCCGATTTCAAGACGCTGACGGAGGCGGCGGATTGCGCGCGCAGCGGCATCGCCCAATATGCGTTCGGTCTCTGGTATCCGTCGATGAAGGGCCGGACCTTCGAGCGCAGGATCACGCCGATCCGCCACGTGACGGCCACAGCTTCCGCCACTCGCTCAGCGGCTGGGGCGTGATCCGCCTGCATCTGTATTTCACGCCGCCGCACACCATCCAGCGCCGGGCGGTGGTCAATTCCGAGGCTCGCGCCCTTTCACGCGAGGCGCGCTACCCGGAACTGGGCGCCGTCTCCGACTGGGATTGCGCGTGGTCAAGACCTACGCGTTCCGGCTGTCGCGCCGGCTCGCTGCGATGGGCAAGATGGCACCGGTGGTACAGGCCGTGAACGGATGATCGCAGTCGCGACGGACTTCAGGGCAAAAGAGCAAGACCGGTCAAGACATCGAGTTGCGCTTGCAGCATCGTTGCGGCATGGACGCCCGAACACAGCGTGATCCGGATCTACTCACCGAAGCGCTAAGGTGGGTGGAGCGCTGTCTCGATGCGCCGATGACGCTAGAGCGGATTGCGGCTCAGGCCGGGCTGTCGCAGTACCAGTTTCCCGCCTGTTCACCGCGAGCGCGGCGCCTTCAAGCGCGACGCCGAAACCGGCCGCTACCGCGTGAACTTCGAGAAGATGTAGCAGGCGATGACGGACCTCTCCGCCAGGCTGCTGACGATCCAGGGCAACGGCGACTTCGACGCGGCGAAGCAGATGACCGACACGCTCGGGATCGTGGACGACTCGCTGGCCGGCGATCTGCAGCGCCTGAGCCGGGCGAGGATTCCGGTGGACATCCGCTTCGAGCAGGGCGTCGCCACGCTCGGGCTCTAGGGCTCTGGTCGCGGCCCCGCCGCGGGATCGGACCGGCCGCGCGGTCAGGGGCCCGGCGGCGATTCGACCAGCCCGTTGACGTAGACGTAGCGTCCCGCCGCCGGATCGCGGACGTAGCTGAGGACCTCGGCGCGGTTGCGCCCCTGCCCCGGCGGCTTGAGCGAGACGTGCACCCAGCCGGAATAGGGACCGGCCTCGGCCGAGTAGCACTCGAGGATCAGCTGGTCGAAGCGCAGGTGTTCGGCGATCCAGCGCGCCAGGCGCAGATTGGTCGCGCTGTGGACCTCGATGTCGCAGGCCTGGCCCAGGGTGTGCTGGCTGTGGCTGATCCAGGATGCCGGCTTGTTCTTCAGCGCGCGCTCCAGCGCCTGCGAGCGGTACACGCTGTTCGGCGAGTAGCGTCCGAACTTCTCGCGCACCGGCTGCATGACCTCGCGGCACAGGTGGACCGCGCTGCGCAGCTCGTCCGCCGTCGCGAAGCGGTTGTCGATGCCGCGCCGCGCCGCCAGATCCGAAGTGTTCAGCTCCCAGCGCTGGAAGTTGCCGCTGATCCAGTCCTGCGGATCGCCATGCTCCGGGATCCGCTTCCACGCCATCTCACGCAGGTCCGCCATCCCATCCCCCTTGTCGTTTTCCCCTTCCGCCAGCGATGGTGCAGCAAGCCCGCCGGCCCGTCGAGCATCCACCGGGCCCGCCCCGGCCTGGGGATTACCCCGGTACCCGCCCGGGTTCCCAGCGTGTAGGCTCGGGAGCGCAGCCGACTGCCGGAACGCCGAGCGCGCGATCGTGATCCCGCGCCGCGGGGCCGGCTTCGGCACCGTCGCGGCCCGCCGCGGCACCCCCTTCAAACGATCCATGACTGCAGCCACGCGATGACCGATCCGAAACCGACTCCGCCCGCCGAACGCGCGCAGACGGCGGCCACGCATGGCGCCTTAAAGGAAGACCCCATGCACCCCTCCCTCAAGATGGCCGTCGCCGGCAGCGTCCTGCTCAGCGCCTGCGCCCAGCTCCCGAGCCAGACCGGCGCCGCCGGCGCCGGTGACAATCCGTTCTTCGCGGCCAGCACGCTGCCGTATCAGCTGCCGCCGTTCGACCGGATCCAGGATGCGCACTACGCCCCGGCCTTCGAGGCCGGCATGGCCGAACAGCTGCGCGAGATCGATGCGATCGCCGGCAACCCGGAGGCGCCGAGCTTCGACAACACCATCGTCGCGATCGAGCGTTCGGGCCGCCTGCTGGAGCGCGTCGCGCTGGTGTTCTTCAACCTGTCGTCCTCGCACACCAACCCGCAGATCCAGGCGCTGGAGGTCGAGCTGGCGCCGAAGCTGTCCGCGCATTCGGACAGCATCCACCTGAATCCGGCGCTGTACGCCCGCATCCGCAAGCTCTACGACAGCCGCGACACGCTCGGCCTGGACGCCGAATCGCTGCGCCTGCTGGAGCGCTACCACCGCGACTTCGTCCGCGCCGGCGCCCAGCTCGGCGAGGACGACAAGACCCGGCTGCGCGCGATCAACGAGAAGCTGTCGTCGCTGACCACGCAGTTCGAACAGAACCTGCTGAAGGAAACCAACGCCAAGGCGGTGATCGTCGAGGACGCGGCCGAACTGGCCGGACTGTCCGAGGACGATGTCGCAGCCGCGGCCGCCGCGGCCAAGGCGCGCGGGCTCGACGGCAAGTACGTCCTGCCGCTGCAGAACACCACCGGCCAGCCGCCGCTGACCAATCTGCAGAACCGTGCGCTGCGCGAGCGCATCTTCAAGACCTCGATCGGCCGCGGCAACAGCGGCGGCGAGTTCGACAACCGTGAGAGCGTCTCCGAGATCGCGCGGCTGCGCGCCGAGCGCGCGCGCCTGCTCGGCTACCCGACCCACGCCGCCTACCGCCTGGAGACGCAGACCGCGAAGACCCCGGAAGCGGCGGTGGCGATGCTCGAGAAGCTGGCGCCGGCCGCGGTCGCCAACGCGCGCCAGGAAGCCGCCGACATGCAGGCGCTGATCGACCAGGAGAAGGGCGGATTCAAGCTGCAGCCCTGGGACTGGGCGTATTACGCCGAGAAGGTGCGCAAGGCGCGCTATGAGTTTGACGAGTCGCAGATGCGCCCGTACCTCGAACTCGACCATGTGCTGCAGGACGGCGTGTTCTACGCCGCCGGCCGCCTCTACGGCCTGAGCTTCAAGGAGCGCCACGACCTGCCGGTCTACCACCCGGACGTGCGGGTGTTCGAGGTGTTCAACGCCGACGGCTCGACGCTGGGCCTGTTCCTGACCGACTTCTATGCCCGCGACAGCAAGCGCGGCGGCGCCTGGATGAACGAGTTCGTGCCGCAGTCCGGGCTGTTCGGCACGCAGGCGGTGGTCGTCAACAACCTCAACATTCCGAAGCCGCCGGAAGGCGAACCGACGCTGCTGACCTTCGACGAGGTCACGACGATGTTCCACGAGTTCGGCCACGCGCTGCACGGCCTGTTCTCGAACGTGAAGTATCCGACCTTCGCCGGCACCAACGTGCCGCGTGACTTCGTCGAGTATCCGTCCCAGGTCAACGAGATGTGGGCGACCTGGCCGGAGGTGCTGCAGCACTACGCGCGCCACTACCAGACCGGCGAGCCGATGCCGCAGGAGCTGGTCGACAAGGTGCTGGCGACGCAGAAGTTCAATCAGGGCTTCGCGACCACCGAGTATCTGTCCGCCGCCCTGCTCGACATGGCCTGGCACCGCATCGCGCCGGACCAGGCGCCGGCCGCCGCCAAGGTCATGGACTTCGAGGCCACCGCGCTGAAGAAGGCCGGCGTCGACTTCGCACCGGTGCCGCCGCGCTACCGCAGCACCTACTTCGCGCACGTGTTCGCCGGCGGCTACTCGGCCGGCTACTACGCGTACATCTGGAGCGAGGTGCTCGACGCCGACACCGTCGAGTGGTTCAAGCAGCACGGCGGCCTGGAGCGCGCCAACGGCGACTGGTTCCGCGCCAAGCTGCTGTCGCGCGGCGAGAGCGTCGAGCCGATGGAGCTGTTCCGCGACTTCCGCGGCGCCGAACCGTCGATCGAACCACTGCTGGAGCGGCGCGGGCTGTCGCTGCAGTCCGGCAAGGACTGATCCGGCAGGACCGGACCCGACCGGCGCAAGCGCCGCCGGTCGGGCTTCCGGGCTAACGCACGACCCGATAGCAGGGCTGGTAGTCGCGCCTGGACAGTTTCATCCGCCGCTGCGCGATGAACGCGGCGAGCAGCTCGTCGACATGGTGCAGCAGCGCCGGCTCGCCACGGATCTCGAACGGACCGTGCGCCTCGACCGCGCGGATGCCCTCGTCCTTGACGTTGCCGGCGACGACGCCGGAAAACGCGCGCCGCAGATCGGCTGCGCGCAGATGCGGCGGCTGATCGCTGCCCAGATCCAGCGCGGCCATGTTGGCGTGGGTCGGCGCGAACGGATGCTGGAAGACCGGATCGATCTTCAGCGTCCAGTTGAAGTAGAACGCGTCGTCGCGGGCGTCGCGGAAGGCACGGACCCGCTCGATGCCGGCCTGCATCTCGCGGGCGACGCCGGCGGCATCGCCGACGATGATCCGGTAGCGCTGCCGGGCGGCATCGCCGAGCGTGGTCTGGATGAACGCGTCGATCTGCCCGAAGTAGTCGGCGGCCGATTCCGGACCGGTGAAGATCAGCGGAAACGGCACGTCGGCGTTGTCCGGATGCAGCAGGACGCCGAGCAAGTAGAGGATCTCCTCCATCGTCCCCACGCCACCGGGCAGCACGACGATGCCGTGCGCGGTGCGGACGAAGGCTTCGAGACGCTTCTCGATGTCCGGCATGATCACCAGCTCGTTGACGATCGGGTTCGGCGCCTCGGCGGCGATGATGCCCGGCTCGGTGATGCCCAGATACTGGCCGTCGACGATGCGCTGCTTGGCGTGCCCGACCGCGGCGCCCTTCATCGGCCCCTTCATCGCGCCCGGACCGCAGCCGGTGCCGACGTCGAGCCCGCGCAGACCCAGTTCGTATCCGACCCGCTTGCCGTAGTCGTACTCGTGCCGCGGGATCGAATGCCCGCCCCAGCACACGACCAGACGCGGGTCCTGCGTCGGCCGCAGCACGCCGGCGTTGCGCAGGATATGGAACACCGCGTCGGTGATGCCGGAGCTGCTCGCCAGATCGAAGCGCGGACTGTCGATGATCTCGCCGCCGGCATAGAGCAGATCGCGCAGCACCGCGAACAGGTGCTCACGGATGCCGCGGATGATGTGGCCGTCGACGAAGGCTTCCGCCGGCGCCGCGCGCAGGTCGAGCTTGATGCCGCGCTCCTCCTGGACGAGGCGGATGTCGAAATCCGGATAGCGCTGCAGCAGTTCGCGGCCGTCGTCGAGCGAGCTGCCGCAGCTGAGCACCGCCAGAGAGCAGCTGCGGAACAGGTGATAGAGCCCGCCCTGGCTGGCGTCGAGCAGCTTGGCGACCTCGGCGCGCGACAGGACGGACAGGCTGCCCTTGGGCGAGATCAGCGCATCGACAACGGGATAGCTCATGGAATTCGCGGGGCCTCGCAGACGGATCGGTCGCACAGTCTAGTCGCTGCGCGGTGACAGCGAAGTACACGCGCTGACGCAAGCGTCGATCGGCGCTACCGGCGGCAGTGCGCGCTTCGGCTCAGCCGGTCTTGCCCGGAGCGTCCTTGAGCGCCTCGAGTCCCTTCAGGTCCAGCGACTTGGCGGCTTCGCGCAGCACGTCCATGTCGACACCGCTGCCCTCCAGCTTCACCGCGAAACGCTCCCCGACCATGACGCTGTAGGTGCCGGTCTGCGTCGGTTCGTCCCAGACCTCGCGGATCGAGCGGTCGCCGTCGTGGTAGACGCGCTCGTAGCCGCGCTCGGTCTGGCTGTCGACCTCCTGCACGACCCAGCCGGCCAGGGCCGCGAATGCCCGTGCGCCGCCGGTGTCGGTGATCTCGAGGGCGATCGACTTCTGCGCGTCGTCGTCCGCGTAGCGGGCCTCGGCCTCGGCGACCTGCACGCCGACGATGGTGCTGCGCTTGACCGAATAGCTGCGCCGCGACAGCTCGCCGAGCGCCTCCGGCACGAAGGGCTTGAGCTGGTCCGGGCTCAGGGGTTCGATCGCCTCGTCGCCGCCCAGCAGCGCGCCCATCATCTGTCCCAGCGCTTCCTGCTGGGCCTCCTGATCGCCGGCCTCGTGCGCCGCTTCCATGCGCTTGCCGGCCTCCTCGACCTTCTTCGACCAGGCCTCGATCCTGTCGCTGTCGATCGACACGGTCTTGCCGCCGGCGTTGATCTCGACACTGCTGTGGTGACCGCCGGACATCATCCGCGACATGCCAGTCACCGAACCGACGATCGCCGAGAACACCAGCGACAGCACCAGCGCGGCCACCACCGTGACGGCGGTGTAGGGCAGCGCGCGCTCCTGCGGCGCCTGCATCGTCTGCGGCAGGCCCAGATACAGCAGGTAGATGGCGTAGATGCCGCCGGCGAGCGCCAGCAGCGAGCCGATCCACGGCACCACCACCAGCGTGCCGCCGAGCCAGCTCGCGGTCGACGCATAGGCCGTCGCCTTCAGGGCCTGGGTCATGTCCTTCTGTCCGCCGAAGGTCGGCGCCAGCGCGTTGACCAGCATCGCCAGCAGATAGACCACGCCGAGATTGATGCCGTACTGCAGCACCATGCTGGCGAGACCGGTGCCGAAACCGACCCGGATCGTGCCGAACATCGGCACGCCGACGCCGAACACGCTGGTCTTGAGGAAGCCCGCGACCGCCGGCAGCGCGGCCAGCCACAGGATGTAGTTGCGGTAGAGCCCCGCGACGCTGTCGGTTTCGGCCGCGATGGCCGGCCATTCGGTCCTGGGCGCCAGCACGATGTTGCGGGCCCGTCCGATCAATCGATCCCGATCCATATCCGCCTCCCTGTGCGATCCGCGGCGCGGCGGCGCCGCGTCGGTGCAGCTTAGGCCGCGGCGGCGGCGGACTCAATGGACACGGGATGACAGGCGCGCAGGCAAAACGCCGGCCGTCGGCAGCTTCTAGCGCTGCGCGGGCGACTCCGGCAGCGCCTCCGGCAGGTAGGGCACGCGGACGTCCTGGAGGCCGGCGCGCATCGCCGCCTGCGCCGCCGGCGGCAGCCGCTCCAGATCGCTGCGCCGGTAGGGACGCTGGGAACACAGGCGGTCGTAATCGCGCCAGCTCGCATTGAGCGCCGCGATCTCGGCGCGCGTCGCCTCGACGCGTCGATTGAATGCCCGCATCTCGGTATCGAGCTGCTCGCGCGCCTGTCGCCGTTCGAGCCCTTCGCGCAGATCGTCGCCGCCGGCGCTGGCGTACAGGCCGTCCCGCCGCCGCATCAGCGCATCCCGCTCGGCGTCGAGGTGGGCGCCGGCCTGCAGCAGGCGCGGCGATTCGTCACGCAGGCGCTGGACATGACCGGCGCAGGTCGCCAGTTCGTCGGCGCTCAGCGCGTCCGCAGCAACCGCCGGCCCCGCACCGATCAGCAGTGCCATCGCGCCCAGCCAAGCCGTCCGCATCCTGCCTTCCATGAGATTCCTTCCGTCAGCGCTTGCGCCCCAGTGTAAGGCAGTGGCGCCGCGCGAACCCGCCGCCCCCCAAAGAAAAGGCCGGGCTGTGGAGGCCCGGCCAATAACCGCTTGAAGACGCTTGTGAGAATCAGGCCACGCGCGCGCGCGCCGCGGACATCTCGATGACCTCCGCACGGTCGGCGTCGAAGTCACCGGCGATGTAGGCCTTGCTGAAGTCGTCGGTCAGGATCACGTCGTAGCGGACCCGGTCGTAGGCCGCGGCCTGCTCGGCCTCCTCGGCGCTCAACAGGTCGCGGGCGCGGGCATCGGCCAGCTTGTCGGCGACGCTGTCGCCGGACAGCTCGCCCCTGGCGGCGAGGCGATAGAACTTCTGGTACGCTGTTTCGGTCTCGCGCGAAACGTCCCAGGCGTGCTCCATGCGCCCGATCGGATCGTGCTGGCCGCCGTTCTTGAACACCAGCCAGGACAGCCGCTCGCGCACGTCGGTCGGTTCGAGCAGCAGGTCGGCCACCTCGGCGTTGACGCGGTCGCTGACCGGGCGGGCGTCGTTGCCGAGCGGGAACACCACCGTCCGCATCAGCACCCGCGCCCAGGCCACCGGGAAGTTGCGCAGGAACCCGTCGAGGGCATGGGCGATCTCGTACATGCAGTTGTCGAGCGCCCAGCGCGCGTGGGCCAGTTCGGCTTCGCTCTTCGAGCCTTCCAGGTAGAACTTGGCGACGCTCGACGCGATGTAGAGCTGGCTGAGCACGTCACCGAGACGCGCCGACAGGCGCTCCATGAACTTCAGCTTGCCGCCGAGCACGCCCATGGTCAGGTCGGAGCAGAACGCCAGCGCCGCGGAGTAACGCTCCATCCGGCGGAAGTATCCGGCCAGCTCGCCGCTCACCGGCGAACGCGCGAGGCGGGCACCGGTCAGCCCCAGCGTCAGCGCGCGCACCGCGCGGTTGATCGAAAAGCCGATATGGCCGAACAGCAGCCTGTCGAAGGCCTTCAGATCGTCGGCGCGCGCCGCTTCCATCTCCGGGAACACGTATTCGTGGCAGCGGATCGCACCCTGGCCGAAGATCATCAGGTTGCGCGTCAGGATGTTGGCGCCCTCGACCGTGATCGCCACCGGCGTGGCCTTGTAGGCGGTCGCCATGAAATTGCGCGGACCCTGCTGGATCGCCTTGCCGGCCATCACGTCCATGCCGTCGGAGATGATCTTCCGCATCATCTCGGTCATGTGGTACTTGGCGATCGCCGTGACCACCGACGGCGCGCAATGGTCGACCGCCGAGGCGGTCATCACCCGCATCGCCTCGAGCGTGTAGCCGAGGCCGGCGATGCGGCCGGTGGCTTCCTGCACGCCCTCGAACTTGCCGATCGAAACCTTGAACTGGCGCCGCATGCGACCGTAGACGCCGGTCATGCGGTAGCCGACCTGCCCGGCCGCGGTCGCCAGCGCCGGCAGCGAGATGCCACGGCCCGCCGACAGGCATTCGACCAGCATGCGCCAGCCCTTGCCGGCCATCGTCGGGCCGCCGATGATCCAGTCGATCGGCACGAACACGTCCTTGCCGTGAATCGTGCCGTTCATGAACGCCGCGCCCGGATAGTGACGGCGGCCGATCTCGACACCGGGGTGATCCGCGGAGATCAGCGCACAGGTGATGCCGAGTTCACCGTTGGGCGCGCCGCGCGAGATCTCGCCGAGCAGGCCGTCCGGATCACGCAGCTTGAACGCCAGACCGACGACCGTCGCCACCGGCGCCAGCGTGATGTAGCGCTTGGAGAAATTCAGGTGGATGCCCAGCACCTTGCGGCCGTCATGCTCGCCGTAGCCGACCACGCCGAGATCCGGCATCGCGGTGGCGTCGGAGCCGACCTCGGGCCCGGTCAGGCCGAAGCACGGAATCTCCCGGCCCGACACCAGGCCCGGCAGCCACTGCTGCTTCTGCTCGTCGGTGCCGTAGTGCATCAGCAGCTCGCCCGGCCCCAGCGAGTTCGGCACCATCACCGTCACCGCCATCGCGATCGACTTGGTGGCGAGCTTGGTCACCACCGCCGACTGCGCGTTCGCCGAGAAGCCGAGGCCGCCGTACTCCTTCTTGATCAGCATCGCCAGGAACCGGTGTTCCTTGATGTACGCCCAGACCTCCGGCGGCAGGTCCTTCTGCTCGTATTCGATCTGCCAGTCGTCGCACATCTTGCAGAGTTCCTCGCACTCGTTGTCGAGGAAGGACTGCTCCTCCGGCGTCAGCTCGGTGTACTTGAACGCGAGCAGCTGCTGCCAGTCGGGTCGGCCGCGAAACATCTGCGCCTCCCACCAGGTGTCTCCGGCCTCCAGCGCCTCGCGCTCGGTCGACGACATCTCGGGCAGCACGTTCTTGAACGCGCCGAAGATCGGCCGCGTGACGATCGCACGCCGCAGCGGGCGCAGGTTCAGCAGGACGCCGGCGGCCACATACACCGCGCCGAGCACGGCAAAGACCGTGGTGCCGATGGCGCCGCTCAGCCCCAGGCCGAGCAACAGCGCACCCACGGCCACGGTCCAGACCAGCAATGGCGCCCCGACGAAGGCCAGGCCCCAGGCTGCGAGCAATACAAACAGAATCAATATCGAGGTGAACATCGCAAACACTCCGGAAGAAGGGAAACTCGACTACGCGCGTCCGTTGCGCGGCACCGATGCCGCAGGCGGACGCTCTTCCGCACCCATCTCCGCCGCCTCCCGCGGGATGAGTGTCTTGATCATCAGCTTCAGGTATTCGTTGAACTGCGGCCCGGTCGGCATCAGGTCCGGCGTATCGCGCCGGATCTGCAGGTTGCCCATGAAGGTCGCATAGGCGAAGCGCGCCCAGTGGCGCGCGCGCGCCGGATCGAACCCGAGCGCTTCGTAGCACTCCACCAGATAGTTCAGGCGCCGCTCCGATACGCGGCGGACGAACTCCTGCACCATCGGGTGATCCTCCGCCGCGGCGATCGCCAGATACAGGCGCCCCGAGCGGTAGCCGGCGTTGGCCTCCTTGAAGACCTTGACGATGCGGTCGTAGGGATCGGGCTCGTCGCCGACGCGTGCCATGACCTCCTCGGTCTCGCGCCGTTCCCAGCGCTCCAGCGCGGCGCGCACCAGCGCTTCACGGTTCTGGAAATGCCAGTAGAAGCTGCCCTTGGTGACGCCGAGACGACGCGCCAGCGGCTCGACCGCCACCGCTTCGAGGCCGCCGGCCGCCATCGCGTCCAAGGCCGCCTGCGCCCAGTCTTCGACGGTCAGGCTCTGCTTGCTGTCTGTGGATGCGGCTTTCGCCATGCCTGGAACACCATACGGTAGCGTACTGATGGACAAATCTTATCCATACGCATCCGTATGTCGCAAGCGCGGAATGACGTGGCGCGCTGTCGCCAGAGTCAATCGCCGCGGACGCTTCCGCCTAGGTCAGCAGCCGGTCGCCTGCCTGTTGCAGGGCCTCGACGGCATGGTTGTAGCCGCGTTCGACGACCTCGTCGAGGCGCTTCCAGTCGAACATGCCGACACCCTGCACCGGCATGCGCAGGTAGAGATCGGCCAGCTCGGCGCGCCGCTGCGTGCCGCTTTCGCTGGTCAGCGTCGCGGTGCGGAAGATGATCGAGAACAGCCGCGGCCGGTCGTCGTCGCCCTTGAGCTTGAACAGCGCCTCCGGATCGGGGCCCTCGACCCCCGGCGCCGCAAGGCCGCCCTCGGTACTGACGTCGGACGCGATGATCAGGCCGCGCTCCTGCGCCTGCATCACGTCGGTCGGCAGATTGTTCATGACACCGCCGTCGGCGAGCAGGTCGCCCTTGTAGACCACCGGCGGCGCCACTCCGGGAACGGCCATGCTGGCCGCGACCCACATGTGCAGCGGTCCGCGATCGTGGACGACGTGGCGCCCGCGCGTCAGATTGGTCGAGACGCAGAAGAACGAGCGGCGCAGTTCCTCGATACGGCGCTCGTCGAAGATCTCGTGCAGCCGCCGCACGAAACGCCGGCCGCGAATCAGGGCGACCGTCGGAAACAGGTAGTCGTTGAGGTAGTTGTGATTGACGAAGGTTTCCAGGGCGATGTGGCGCATTTCGTTGTGGTCGTAACCGCAGGCGACCAGGGCCGCGAAGAACGCCCCCATGCTCGACCCTCCGGTCGCGTCGACCGGAATCCCGTGCTCGTGCAGCGCCCGCAGCAGGCCGATGTGCGCGAATCCCCGGGCGCCGCCACCGCCCAGGACCAGACCGATGCCGCGTCCGGTGAGCTGGCGCGCGAGGCTGGCGAAATCATGTCCGGAACCGCGCCGCACGTAGTAATGGCGCTGCCCGGCGACCAGCTCCAGCCATTCCAGCAACGGTCCTGCGCCGGCGGTCTCGGGCCGGATCACGACCAGATCGACCGGCGCCCATGCACCGCTGCGCCCGAGTTCGTCGATCATCGCGCTGACCAGCGCCGGCGAGCGGGCGTCGACGACCATCAGGATGCGATCCGCCTGGCGCATGCAGCGGCGCGCCCAGGGATCGGGATTGGCATCCGCCAGATAGACCAGGCTTTCGTGATCGGCTTCGGCGCGGTTGAGCATTTCCACGACGCGCGTGTTCTCGACGCCGGCGCCGACCCTGGCCTGCGCATGACCCGCGCCCAGTTCGCGGTCGACGTAAGCGGCATCGATCAGCAGCGCCTCCGACCAGGCGCCGAGCGCGGCGTGCAGTTCGCGCGCCACCAGCGGCGCGTCCGCATCCGGCGTCGCCGGAATCACCGCGAAACTGTGCACGCGGCGCTGCTTCTGCAGGTGCTGGGTGCGCCGATCGGTCCGCAGCCGGGCGATGATCATGCGCGACATCACCAGCAGCGTTTCCGGATGCCGGCCGATGACCGTGAACAGATACTCGGTCGGCAGCTTGATCAGCACGCTGTCGCGAATCGCATGGACCGACGTTGCCCGCGGCTCACCGGACAGGGCGCCGATCTCGCCGATCGGCTCAAGGCGTGAGATCGTGCCGGCGACGGTGCCGTCGGCGCGAAGCGCGCGCAGACGGCCGGCCGAGACGATGTAGATGCATTCCGGGTCCGAGCCGATCTCGAACAGCACCTGCCCGCTGGCGATCTCGACGCTTTCGGCACGCGCCGCGAGGTCGTCGAGCGCCGTCGCCGACAGCTCGGCGAACAGCGGGCACTCCGCCAGCGTCTCCCGCACGCTCATGCCGGCGCGCGCCCTTCCAGCCGGGCCTCAGCGCGCGGCATTGGCCTCGACGACACTCATCGCCGTCATGTTGACGATGCGGCGGACCGTCGCCGACGGCGTCATCACGTTGGCCGGGGCGGCGCAGCCGAGCAGCACCGGACCGACCGCAACGTTGTGCCCGGCGGCGGTCTTGAGCAGGTTGTAGGCGATGTTGGCGGCGTCGATGTTCGGACACACCAGCAGGTTGGCCGATCCGACCAGGCGGCTTTCCGGCAGGATGGCGCGCCGCAGGCTCTCGTCGAGCGCGCAGTCGCCGTGCATCTCGCCGTCCACCATCAGCTCCGGTTCGCGCTGCCGCAGCAATGCCAGGACCTCGCGCATCTTCGCCGCGGAAGCCGACTCGGAACTGCCGAAATTGGAGTGCGACAGCAACGCGACCTTCGGCTCGATGCCGAAGCGGCGGATCTCGGCGGCCGCCATCACCGTGATCTCGGCCAGCGCCTCGGCGCTGGGGTCGTGGTTGACGTGCGTGTCGACGATGAACACCTGCCGCCCCGGCAGAATCAGCGCGTTCATCGCGCCGTAGACGCTGCAGTCGGCGCGCTTGCCGATGACCTGATCGATGTACTTCAGATGCTGGGCGGTGCCGCCGACGGTACCGCAGATCATGCCGTCACCCTCGCCCCTGGCGAGCAGCATCGCCGCGATCAGCGACGGCTGGCGACGCATCTCCAGACGGGCATCGGCGGCGGTCACCCCGCGACGCGCCATCATGCGCTGGTAGTCCTCCCAGTACTCGCGATAGCGCGGATCGTCCTCGGTGTTGACCACCGTGTAGTCGACGTGCTCCTTCAGGCGCAGCCCGAAGCGCTCGACCCGGCTGGCGATCACCGCCGGCCGCCCGACCAGCACCGGCACCGCGATCCGCTCGTCGACGACGATCTGCACCGCCCGCAACACGCGCTCCTCCTCGCCCTCGGCGAAGATCACGCGCTTGTGCGCCGGGTCGACGCTGCGCGCCAGCGTGATGATCGGCTTCATCATCAGGCCGCTGTGGTGCACGAACTGCTGCAGGCGTTCGCGGTAGGCGTCGAAGTCCTCGATCGGGCGCTGCGCGACGCCGGAGTCCATCGCCGCCTGCGCCACCGCGGGCGCGATCTTGACGATCAGGCGCGGATCGAAGGGCTTCGGAATCAGGTATTCCGGCCCGAACGACAGTTCGTCGATCCCATAGGCGCTCGCGACCACGTCGCTGGTTTCCTGCCGCGCCAGATCGGCGATCGCGTCGACCGCGGCGATCTCCATCTGGCGGGTGATCGTGGTGCTGCCGACGTCCAGCGCGCCGCGGAACATGAACGGGAAGCACAGGACGTTGTTGACCTGGTTCGGGTAGTCCGAGCGCCCGGTGGCGATGATCGCGTCGTCGCGGACCTTGCGCACCTCTTCCGGCAGGATCTCCGGCGTCGGATTCGACAGCGCCAGGATCAGCGGCTGCTTGGCCATCTTCACGACCATGTCCGGCTTGAGCACGCCACCGGTCGACAGGCCGAGGAACACGTCGGCATCGGCGATCACGTCGCCGAGCCCCAGGTTCGCGGGCACGTCCTGGGCGTAGCGCGCCTTGCGCGGATCCAGCGTGCCTTCACGGCGGGTGCTGACGGCCCCGGAGCGGTCGACCAGCCACACGTTCTGCTCCCGCACGCCGAGATCGACCAGCAGGTCGACACAGGCGAGCGCCGCGGCGCCGGCCCCGCTGACCACCAGCTTGACCTGGTCCATCGGCTTGCCGACCAGCGCGAGGCCGTTGCGGGTCGCGGCGCCGACGATGATCGCGGTGCCGTGCTGGTCGTCATGGAAGACCGGAATCTTCATCCGCGCCCGCAACTGCTGCTCGACATGGAAGCACTCGGGCGCCTTGATGTCCTCGAGATTGATGCCGCCGAAGGTCGGCTCCAGCGCCGCGACGATCTCGATCAGCTTGTCCGGATCCGGCTCGTTGATCTCGATGTCGAAGACGTCGATGCCGGCGAACTTCTTGAACAGCACCGCCTTGCCTTCCATCACCGGCTTGGCCGCGAGCGGCCCGATGTTGCCCAGACCGAGCACCGCCGTGCCGTTTGAAATCACCGCAACCAGATTGCCGCGGGCGGTGTAACGGAACACGCTGGCCGGGTCCGCCGCGATCTCCTCGCAGGCCGCCGCCACGCCGGGCGAGTACGCCAGGGCCAGATCGTTCTGGTTGACCATCTGCTTGGTCGGCGTGATCGAGAGTTTTCCGGGGACCGGAAATTCGTGGTATTCGAGAGCGGCTTGGCGCAGGGTGTCGCGGGTGTTCATCGAGTCCTTCGGATCTTGGTGTGATGCATGCAGAACGGCATTCTTGCAGAACTTGCGCCCGCTGCGGAGTCGCGGCGGCGTCCGGACACTGCCGGGAACCGCAAAGCGGTGCGATGATGGAACGATGCGTACGCTGCTGTTGATCGGCCTGTGGCTGTTCGGTCCGACCGCCTACGGGGCGACGTCGGTGACGCTGGCGATCGGCCACGTCGAAGCCGGACCGGTCGATGCCGACCACGTCGAGCTGCAGTGGCGCAGCGACGGCCCCCAGCAGTTGCGCGCGGCGCGACTGCGCGTCCCCGGCCTGGACCAGCCGGTCAGGCTGACCGCGCGTTGCCCGCAGGCCGCGACGCCCCGGTTGAGCTGCCGCAACGCCAGCCTGGCACTGAGTTCCGAGGCGTTCGGCAGCATCGACACCCGCGTCGATGTCGACCTCGCCACGGCGCAGCAGCTGACGCTGCGCCTGCGCGCGCTGGACGCACGGCTGAGTTACAACCGCGCCGACGGCCGCCTCGCCACCGACTCGCTGCGGATCACCGGCACCGCGACGTTGCGGCGCAATGGCAATGCCTGGGCGCTGGATGCCGAACTGCGCAGCCCCTCGGGACAGGCCTACGCCGAACCGATCTTCATGGACTTCGGCGAACATCCGGCGACCCTGAGCCTGCGTGCGAGGAGTCGGGACAGCCGGCACATCAAGATCGGCGCGCTCGACTGGTCGCAACCGACGCTGGCGGACGTCCACGTCAGCGGCGACATCGATGCCACGGCACCGCTGCAGCGGCACGCGCTGGATCTGCACATCGTGGGCCACGATCTGGAACCGCTGGCCCGGCTGGCGGTGCAGCCGCTGCTCGCCGGCACCCGCCTGCAGCAGCTCGAAGCCACCGGAACGGCCCGGATCGACGCCGCATTGGCGGATCGCCAGCTGAACCGGGTCGCGACCCGCTTCGACCTCCCCTCGGCCCGGCTGCCCGGGTTCGGGCTGGCCGCCGACGGACTGCACGGCGCACTGACGTGGCAGGAAGGCGCCGACACGCCGTCGCCGGATTCGGAGCTGCGCTGGGATGCATTACGGGTCGGCCGCGTTCCGGTCGGCACGACCCGGATGCGCCTGCGGACGCAGGGACGCAGCCTGAGCCTGCTGGAGCCGGCGCGGATCCCGGTCCTCGACGGCGCCATCGACATCGACACGCTGCGGCTCGCGGACATCGGCGACGACGCCATGAGCGCCGACTTCGCGGCGCGGATCGAGCCGATCGACCTCGGGCAGCTTGCGCAGGCCCTGGACTGGCCGGCGTTCGGCGGTTCGATTTCCGGCGCGGTGCCGGGGCTGACCCTGCGCGACCGGCGCATCGAACTCGACGGCGTCCTGCGCGCCGACGCCTTCAACGGGCGCATCGAGCTGAGCAGGCTGAGCATCATCGATCCGTTCGGGGTGCTTCCCCGCATCAGCACCGACATCGCCCTGCGTCAGCTCGATCTGGCGCGCCTGACCAGTGCCTTCGACTTCGGGCGGATCGAGGGGCGGCTCGACGGCGACGTCACCGGCCTGCGGATGATCGGCTGGGAGCCGGTCGCGATGCACGCGCGCCTGTACTCGACCCCGGATGACCGCTCGCGCCACCGGATCTCGCAGCGCGCGATCGACAACATCTCGTCGATCGGCGGCGGCCCGACCGGCCTGCTGTCGAAGGGTTTCATGAGCCTGTTCGAAGACTTCGCCTACGACCGCATCGGCTGGAGCTGCGTCCTGGAAAACGGCGTGTGCCGGATGAACGGCGTCAAACCCGGCCCCGGAGGCCGCGGCTACGTGCTGGTCAAGGGCAAGGGCCTGCCCCGCATCGATGTCGTCGGCTACTCGACCGAGGTCAACTGGCGCACCTTCATGGCGCAGCTCAGAAGCGTCGGCAACAGCGGGCCGGCGCAGGTGCGCTGAGCGCCGCCAGGGACTCTGCGCATCCGGCGACGGCCATCGACGGGCGAGCCTATACTGATCCATCGATCGACAGTGCAACGGAGTGACTGCGCATGAACCTCTTCAGACACGGAATGTTCGGACCGCTGCTGACCGGAGCGGCGATTGCCACCACCGCCTGTGTCACGATCAACGTCTACTTCCCCGCCGCCGCGGCGGAGAAGGCCGCCGACCGCATCATCGAGGATGTCTGGGGCGCCACCGGCGAAGCCCCCGCCCAGCCGGCGCCGACCCCTCCGGTCGGCACCCCGCCGACACCGACCTCGTCGCTCGACGATGCGGCGCTGCGGGCGGCCATGGCGCTGCTCGACGCGCTGGTGCCGGCGGCGCACGCCGCCGACGCGCCGAACATCGACATCTCCTCACCCGAGATCGCGCGGATCAAGACGCAGATGGAGCGCCGCTTCGCCGAACTGCGGCCGCAGCTCGACGCCGGCGTCATCGGCCTGAGCGCGGACGGCTTCATCGCGGTGCGCGATCCGGCGGCGGTGCCGCTGGCGCAGCGCAACACGGTGCGCACCCTGGTCGCCAACGAGAATGCGGATCGCGCCGCGCTGTATCGCGAGATCGCCACGGCCAACGGCCAGCCACAGTGGGAAGCCCAGATCCGCGAGGTGTTCGCGGGACGCTGGATCGCGAAGGCGGCGTCGGGCTGGTGGTATCAGGACGCTGCCGGCGGCTGGAAGCGCAAGTAGGCCTTGCACCGGCGTCTTTGACAGGAAACGGGCGACACGCTGATTCGTGTCGCCCGCCCCCGCCCCCTCAAGCGCCCGGCCATCCCCCGAGATGACCGGGCCTGCTGGCCCCCCGGCCTATGCCTCTGGCTTCCAGCCGCAGCTCAGTCCCTCGTTCTGCTGAGCGAGGTAGTCGAGCAACGGCGAGAAGTATTCGATCAACGCATGACCGTCCATCTCGCGTGAACCGGTCATCATTTCGAGGGTGTCCTGCCACGGCTGGCTGGCACCCTGCGCCAGCATCTTCATCATCCGCTTGCCGGCTTCCTCGTTGCCGTAGATGTCGCATTCGTGCAACGGGCCGTCGAAGCCGGCGGCGTCACACAGCGCCTTCTGGAACTGGAACTGCAGGATGAAGGCGAGGAAGTAGCGCGTGTACGGCGTGTTGCCGGGAATGTGGTACTTGGCACCCGGGTCGAAGTCCGCCTCGCTGCGCGGCAGCGGCGGCGCGACGCCCTGGTAGGCCTCGCGCAGATCCCACCAGCCCTGGTTGTAGTCCTCCGGGGCGATCTCGCCGGAGAACACCTTCCAGCGCCACTGATCGACCAGCTTGCCCCACGGCAGGAACACGATCTTGTCGAGGGCGAGCTTCATCTGCGCGTTGGTCACGCCCTTCGGGTCCGGCTGCTGCTCCGGCACCAGGCCGATCTTGTGCAGATGACCCGGCGTCAGTGACAGCGTCATCGTGTCGCCGATCGCCTCGTGGAAGCCGTCGTGCGCGCCGGTCTGGAACAGCGGCGGCAGGCCGTTGTACATCAGGTAGTAATAGATGTGCCCCATCTCGTGATGGATGGTGAACAGCTGCTCCTCGGTGGGTTCGATGCACTCCTTGATGCGCACGTCGCCGCGCATGTTCATGTCCCAGGCGCTGGCGTGGCAGACTACATCGCGGTCGCGCGGCTTGAGCAGCAGGGACTTCTCGTAGAACGACTCCGGCAGCGCCGGGAACCCGAGCGAGGTGTAGAAGTCCTCGGAGATCTTGGCCATCTTCACCGCGATCGCGGCGTCGGCCTTGTGCTCCAGCTCGGCCAGATCCAGCGGCGTCGGCTTGCCCTTGAAGTCGGCGATCAGCGTCTTGTACGCGTCGTTGCGCTGGGCTTCTAGCGCGGCGGTCACGTCGAGGCTGCCGACGCCCTTGTAGGGCTCGACCAGCGGGTAGATGTTGCTCCACTGCTGCGCCCACATGTTGCCGAGCAGGTGCGCCGGAATCAGGCCGTCCTTCGGCACCACATCGTCACCGTAGACCGCGTTGAGCTTGGCGCGCACGTGGCAGTGCAGGGCGTCGTACAGTGGCTTGACCTGCGTCCACAGGCGCTCGACCTCGGCATCGAACTCGGCCGGCGACATGTCATAACCGGCGCGCCACATCTCGCCGAGATTGGCGAAACCCTGCTCGCGTGCGCCCTCGTTGGTCAGCTCGACGAAACGCTCGTAGTCCTTGCGGATCGGCGGCGAGGTCGCGTGCCAGCCGGCCCAGGCCTCGGCCCGCGCCTCCGGGGACTGCGTCGGATCGTTGATGATCCGCTCGATCTCGGGAAGGCTCAGGCAATCGCCCTCGGCACGGCACCACTTGCCGGCGCCGTAGTTGGCTTCCATCTTCGACAGGATCTGCGCCAGCTCGGCACGCTTTGCGGCGTCGCTGGGCGCCGGATTGGCGCTGGACAGCTTCAGAAGCAGCATGCCACGCTCGGTCGCCGGAGCGGCGTCGACGCCGTTGAAACGCTTGGCTTCCTGCAGCTTGCCGCTGAGATATTCGAGCCACTGCTCGTTGGCCCGCGACGCCAGCATCTGGGTGTCGTCGGTGATGTAGGTCGCCTGCGCCCACTGCGCCGAGTTCAGGTAGGGCAGCAGCTGGTACATGTCGTCGTTGACGCCGGCCACGAAGGCATCGGCATCGGCGGCGGTCGCTGCGGCCGCGACGTCAGCCGGTGCCGGGGCGCCGGCTTCCTGTCCGGATCCGCACGCGGTCAGCCCCAGTGCCGTGACCGCGGCCATCCAGAACGCTGAAGACTTCATTTTCGACATCGGATCTGTCTCCTAAATGGGGGCGTGCCGCGACCGGGCCGTCAGGCTTCGTCCGGCGCGCCCTGCAGACGTTTGAGCGGGGCGATCAACAGCGCCAGAACCACGCCGAATCCGGCGGTGGTGACAAAGACCGTCATGAAGCGGGCCGGCATCTCGGCGACGCTGTCCTCGCCGAAATGACCGGCGATCAGGCCGCCGATCAAGTTGCCGAGCGAGGCGCCCATGAACCAGGTGCCCATCATCTGGCCGACGTAGCGCTTCGGCGCCAGCTTGGTCACCGCGGACAGGCCGACCGGTGACAGGCACAGCTCGCCGGTGGTGTGCAGCAGGTAGGTGAGGCACAGCCAGGTCGGCAGAACCTGCTCGCCCTGCACCACGTACAGCGATGCGAAATACAGCACGAGGAAGCCCAGGCCCATCTGGATCAGGCCGAGGCTGAACTTGGCGGGAATCGACGGATCGAGCTGGCGGCGTCCGAGGTTGACCCACATCGCCGCGAACAGCGGTGACAGCACGATGATGAACATCGGGTTGACCGACTGCAGCCACGATGCCGGCATCTCCCAGCCGAAGATGACCCGGTCGGTATAGCGCTCGGCGAACAGGTTGAAGCTGGACCCGGCCTGCTCGAACCCGGACCAGAACACCGCGGCGGCGACGAAGAACACCGCGATCATGCCGACCCGCTTGCGTTCGGCGCCGCTCAGACCACCGAAGGCGATGACGTAGATGAAGAAGGCGGCGGCACCGCCGACGATGACGTAGACCCCGGCAGAGGCGATGGCGACCGCGTCGAGCGTCATCAGTCCGCCGATCGTCGCGACCACCAGCGCGATGATCGCGCCGATGCCGATCCACACCGCCATCCAGCCGAACCGGCGTTCGCGCGCGTCCCGCGCCGCGTCATCGCTGCTGGCGATCTGCAGGCCGGCATCGCCGAGATTGGCGCCGGTCATGCGGTACTGGATCAATCCCAGTGCCATGAACACGCCCGCCGCGCCGAAACCGTAGTGCCAGCCGACCTTCTCGCCGAGGAAGCCGCAGATCAGCTGTCCGAAGAACGAGCCGATGTTGATGCCCATGTAGAACAGCGAGAACCCGGCATCGCGACGCGCGCCGACGTCACCGTGGTAGAGCTGCCCGACCATCGCGCTGATGTTGGGCTTGAGCAGGCCGGTCCCGAGCACGATCAGCAGCATGCCGATGAAGAACGTCGGCTCCAGCGGCAACGCCATCGTGAAATGCCCGGCGGCGATCAGAATGCCGCCGTACCACACGGCCTGGCGCTGGCCGATCAGGCGGTCGGCGATCCAGCCCCCGGGCAACGCCAGCAGGTACACCCCCGCGGTGTAGATCCCGTAGACGGCGGTGGCGGTGCGATCGTCGAGGCCGAGGCCGCCGCTTTCCACCGTCGCGACCATCGCCAGCACCAGGATGGCGCGCATCCCGTAGTAGCTGAACCGCTCCCACATCTCGGTGAAAAACAGCGTGGATAGGCCGCGTGGATGTCCGGCCCAGGTCTGTTCGGTCATCTAGTTCTGATCTCGTTCGGCCGGGTCCGCTGGCTCATGCTTCGGCGTGCAGGCGGGTGCGTGCCGTTCGTGCGCAACAGTCCAAGAAGCTCAGACTATGCCGGGCGCGACCGCGGGGGTCATCGGGGAAATCCCCCAGCACGCCACCCCAGGACGGCCAGAACCAGGGCCAGAATCGCCAGCAGCACCCAGACCCGGCGCCGCGTGCGCGGACCGGAGTCACGCGGCGGCTCGGTCAGCAGGGTATCGAGGTGGGCATCGAGCAGGCGCGCGTTGCGCGCGTTGGACTGGAACGCGAAGTCGGCCAGATCCCCCAGCACCGGCAACAGCCCCACCAGCATGTCGAACACGATATTGGCCGCCATCCTCAGCAGCACCGACCGCGGCGCCCGGATGCGCAGACCCTCGAAGAAGAAATAGGCGCCGAGGAGCAGGCCCGCGACATCGCCGACGACCGGGATCAAGCCGATCAGGGCGTCGACGCCGAAGCGCCAGCGGGTGCCGGGGATGCCGACGGCGCTGTCGAGAATCCGCGCCAAACGCCGGATGCGCTCGCGCGTCTGCACCGCCACGGCCCGTGCGCCGGCCTCGGTCCGATCGGTCCCGGCCTCCGATCCGGAGGGCCCCTCACTCAAGGCTGCCATGGGTTCTGCGAAAGGTCTCTGGAGTACACTTGCGGCGTCACTCAAGCAAAACAAGATACGGCAATACTGGGGGTCATGCAGCGAAACCGCTTCCTGCTGCGCTGCCCGAGAGCACACGAGGGGTTGGAGGACGATGCGCGCTTGGCTTAACCGGTCCCTGTACGGACTCGTCTGGTGGCTGTTCCGCCCGTTCACCGGGTTCCTTCGCTACCGGACTGCACCGCATCCGCTGGTGTCCGGTCTGCAGCTCGATCCCGGCCAGCCGGTGGTCTACGTGCTCGCGAACCGCTCCTGGGTCGATCTGTTCGTGCTCGACCAGATCTGCAAGGAGCTCGACCTGCCGCGCCCCAGCCGCACCGGATCGAACTTCCCGACGCCCGAACGCGCCGGCGTCGTCTACATGCCGGCTCTGCTGGAAACGCGCATGCGCAATACCGACCTGCTGCGCCTGATCGAGACCGGCGTCGCGACGCAGTCGTTCGAAGCCCAGATCGTGCCGGTGTCGATCTTCTGGGGTCGCGATCCGGGCAGCGAGACCAGCTGGTTCAAGCTGATCTTCGCCGACAGCGTGCAGGCCGGACGCATCCGCAAGATCTTCATCATGCTGGCCAACGGCCGCAACATCTTCGCCAACTTCGGCCTGCCGCTGTCGTTCCGCGAAACGATGGACAAGGGCGGCAACGCGACCTTGGCGATCCGCAAGCTCACCCGCGGCCTGCACTTCCACTTCCTGCGCGCGCGCACCGCGGCCCTCGGCCCGACCCTGCTGCGCCGCAGCGTCGTGATCGACTCGCTGCTCAGCGCTCCGGGCGTGCGCCAGGCGATCGAGCAGGAGACCGACAAGTCGGCCGACGAGGCGCGCAGCTACGCCCGCAAGTGCGCCGAGGAAATCGCCGCCGGCTATTCGACCGCGGCGATCCGCTTCCTCGAACGCTTCCTCAGCGTGGTGGTGTTCAAGCGGGTGTTCTCGGGCATCGACGTGCGCGGGCTGGACCGGGTCCGGGAGTGGGCGCAGCAGTACGAGCTGGTCTACATGCCCTCGCATCGCTCGCACGCCGACTACCTGCTGGTGTCCTACTCGCTGTACCACGCCGGCCTGGTGCCGCCGCACATCGCCGCCGGCGTGAACCTGAACTTCTGGCCGGTCGGCGCCCTGCTGCGCCGCTGCGGCGCGTTCTACATGCGCCGCAGCTTCGCCGGTGATCGCATCTATACCGCGGTCTTCCGCGCCTACGTCGACTCGCTGATCCAGCGCGGCTATTCGATCGAGTTCTTCCCCGAAGGCGGTCGCAGCCGCACCGGCCGGCTGCTCGCGCCGAAGACCGGCCTGCTGTCGATGGTCGTCGAGGCCGGTCTCAAGCAGCGCACCCGCAAGGTCGCGATCGTTCCGGTCTACATCGGCTACGACCGCTGCTGGGAAGTCGGCTCCTACTCGAAGGAGCTGCGCGGCGCCAAGAAGACCAAGGAATCCGCCGAGGGCCTGCTCAAGGCCGGCAAGATCCTGCGCAAGTCCTACGGCAAGGCCTACATCAATTTCGGCGACCCCCTGATCCTGCAGGATCAGGCCGACCAGCAGTTGCCCGGCTGGCGCGAGGCCTTCGGCCCCCGGGGCGGCGAGGCGCCGAAGAGGTTCAAGCAGTTCGTCGCCGACATCGCCCTGGAGAACAGCCGCCGGATCAACCGCGCCGCGGTCGCCAATCCGACCGGACTGGCGGCGGTGGCCTTGCTGTCTTCCCCCGAGCGCGTGGTCGCCTATGACGAGTTCGTCGAGCAGATCGGCCATCTGGTCTGGTTGCTCAAGGGCAACCCCTACGACGAGCACCAGTACATCCCCGAAGCGGCGCCCAAGGCCGTCGTCGAGTGGAGTGTCCCGATCGCGCGCCTCGCCCAGGTCCCGCACGCATGGGGCGACCTGTACGGCATCGCCAGTCGCGACGCCGTCGCACTGACCTACAATCGCAACAACATCCAGCACTTGTTCGCGATTCCGTCGCTGATCGCCAACCTCTACCGGACCCGCCTGCTACTGAGCGAGGATGCGATCGTCACCGGCGTGCGGGCGCTCTACCCGTTCCTGCGGCGGGAGTTCTTCCTGCGCTGGGATGCCGACGAAATCGAAGCCGTCACCCGCAACTGGCTCGGGGTCATGACCCGGCTCGGCCTGCTCGAGCCCGATGGCGAGCGCCTGCGTCGCCCGGATGCGAGCCAGGCCGCGTATTCGACGCTGGCCATGCTCGGCCGCGTCCTCGGCGAAACGCTGGAGCGCTACTGCATGACCGCGCTGCTGCTGGCCGACGAACGCCTGCAACCCGGAGAACTGCGCCGCGATCGCTTCGAGGACGACTGCCGCCTGCTGGCCGAGCGCATGGCGATCCTCACCGGCCGCGACGCGCCGGAGTTCTTCGACAAGACCCTGTTCCGCAGCTACCTGAACGTCCTGATCGAAATCGGCCTGGTCACGGAAAGCGGCGAACACGGGCTCATCGTGGACCAGCGCATCGAGCGCATCGCCGAACGCTCGCAGGAACTTTTGTCGGACGAAAGCCGTCAGATGCTCCTGCAACTGCTAAGTCGCCGTAAGCCGCCTGCTGGCGGTGACGGTGCGGAGGCGTCCCCGGATCCGGCAGCGGTCTGAACCGCTGTCCGGCAACATTCTGGTGGCACGCTATAATTTGGGCGGGGCACGTCGCCCCCTTTTTTGTATCCGGGGAACTATGAACAAGTCTTATCGTTTTGTCGCAGCCGCGCTGACGCTGGTCCTGGTGGGAGCCTGCACCAAACAGGCAGAGGGTGACGCCGCCGCGACCAAGGCGCCGCAGACGCTGGAAAGCGACGCGCAGAAGTTTGGATATGCGATCGGCATCGACCTTGGCAACTCGCTGCAGCCGGTGAAGGACGATGTTGATATCGCCGCGCTCAAGGCCGGCCTCGACGACGCCTTCGCCGGCGTCGAGTCGAAGATGGACGACGCCGCGCGCGAGGAAATCAAGAACACGGTCGCCAAGAAGATGCAGGAGCGCCAGATGCAGGAGCGCCTGGCCCAGGCCGAGAAGAACAAGGACGACGGCGCCAAGTTCCTGGCCGAGAACGGCAAGCGCGAAGGCGTGAAGACCACCGAGTCGGGCCTGCAGTACGAGATCCTGAGCGAAGGCGAGGGCCCGAACCCGACCGCCGACGACAGCGTCACCGTGCACTACAAGGGCACCCTGATCAACGGCGAGGAGTTCGACAGCTCCTATTCGCGCGGCCAGCCGGTCACCTTCCCGCTCAAGAACGTCATCAAGGGCTGGACCGAAGGCGTCCAGCTGATGAACAAGGGCGCGAAGTTCAAGTTCTTCATCCCGCCCGAGCTGGCCTACGGCGAGCGCGGCGCCGGCGTGAAGATCGGCCCGAACGAGACCCTGGTCTTCGAAGTCGAGCTGATCTCCTTCGAGCAGCCGAAGACCGACGACAAGAAGTAAGACCCACCGCCCCCTGCGGGGCGGATAGGATCGGAGACGGCCGGCTTTTCGCCGGCCGTCTTGTTTTTTGCGGCCCCGAAAAGGTCCGGGCAGCGCCGGCGGAGCACCCGTATGCTGGGCGGCCATGAAAGCCGCCTGTACCGCCGTTGCCGCCCTGCTCGCGCTGTCGCTGTCCGGCTGCGCCGATCGCGGTGCCGGTGCGATGCTGGCCGACTATCGCGCACGCGTACAGCGGGCCAGCGGCGTCGATGTCCGTCCCCCGGAGGTGGCGCCGGCGCCGACCTACCCGACCCATCGCCTGCGGCGGGTCGACGTCCCCGAAGTCAGGGGCAGCCTGTGGGAGCTGCTGTTCGACCTGCCCGACTGCGGCCTCGGCCATCTGGTCTCGGAACGCAACAGCATCCTCGGGCGCTATTGGCCGGCCACGCAGCGCCTGTCCTATGAACTGCGCTTCGCAGTCGGACTCCGGCGCTGCCGCGCACAGTTCGCCGACAGCAGCGACCCGGATCTGCGCGCATGGTATTCACGGCTGCTGGAGATCGGCACCGCCAAGCGCGGCGTGCTGCCGGCGGTCTGGTGGGCCGTCACCTACGACAGCCCGGAATTCGCCGCGGCGTTCTCGCCGGCGGCTGCTCCGCTGGCCACGGAGAGGCCGCCCAGCCATGGCGCGCTGAGCGCGCTCGAGGCGCTGCTCCGCCTCGCGCCGCGCTGGGACGATCCGCGCCCGCTGAACGACGTCCGCCGGCTCGACGGCCACCTCCAGCAACTCGCGATCTCGGAACGCGGCGGCGCCCTGATCCGGAGCCAGCAGGTCCTGATCCGCGAGCTCGATGCGGCGTCGCTGGCGCTCGAACAGGCCTGGGCGTCGCGGCTGTGCCCGCAAGCCGTGCCGACCCCACGCGCCCGCATCCTGCACAACGTGTTCCTGAAGTTCTATGCCGCACAGGTGCAGCCCTACATGGCGCTGATCCAGCACGAAGGCGCCGCATGGCTGCAGCTGCACCAGCGCCTGCTGCAGACCCAGGCCGTTACCCCGCCGCCGGATTTCCGGGCCTTTGCCGGGGTCGCGCTGTCGCCGGAAGACGGTTCGCTCTGGGCCCGATGGAATGCGGCGCGCCAGCGCCATGTCCACGCCTGGCAGCAGGTGCTGCAGCAGTGCTCGCTGATGCCGGGATCCGGGAACCCGCCAGCGGCGCACGACGGCGCCCCCGCGCGGCCGTGAAAAACCCGCTGCCGGCACGCCGGCAGCGGGTGGATGCTTTACCGCAAAACGTCGGACCCGTTACTTCTTGGCCTGCTTCTGAACGTTGCCCGGGTCGAAGTACGAGGACTCGAATACCTGCTCGACCGACTCCGGATCCTCGTTGTTCATCGCCTGGACCAGGTAGCGCCCGTTGTGCAGGTCGTAGATCGTCTCCAGGACCGGTGCCAGGAACGGCTTGTCGTACGCCTGCGTGGTATGCGCCTCCTGCCAGCGCCACAGTTCACCGCGACGGTCGTAGATGTCGACCAGCACGATCTGCCAGGAATCCTCATCGAGATAGAAGCGACGCTTGGCGTACATGTGCGTGGTCGTCGGCTTGACCTCGCCCTCGACGATCCAGACCCGGTGCAGCTCGTAGCGCGGCAGATTCTGGTCGATGTGCCCCTTCTGGACGATGTCGCGGTACTTGTACTGGTCGCTGTGGATCTTGTACGAGTTGTACGGAACGTACAGCGCCTTCTTGCCGACGATCTTCCAGGTGTAGCGGTCGGTCGCGCCGTTGAAGGTGTCGGTCTGGTCGTTGGTCCGCTGGCCGTCGGCGCCAGTGCCCGGATTGTCGTAGGCGACGTTCGGCGCACGCCGCAGGCGACGCTGACCGGGGTTGTACTGCCAGGCCCGGCGCGGTTCCTTGACCTGATCCATGGTCTCGTGCACCAGCGTGATCGTGCCGGCCAGACGCGGCGGTTCGGTCACGATCTGCAGGAAGTACAGGATGATGTTGTCGAGCGACTGCGGGGTGGCGTCCTTCAGGCTGTAGTTGAAGGTCACGTCCTCACGGATCTTGACCAGATTGAAGTTGCCGGAGGTGGTCACCGCCGCCTGATTGTTCCAGCGCCGCGTCCCCTGGCCGCGATAGCGGACCTTGTGGTTCCAGACCGGCTCCACGCCGCTCTTGGGAATCGGGAACGGGACGCCGATGACGGCATTGACCAGCGCTTCGCCACCACCGCCGAGTTCGGCATTGAGCGCGTTGTTGTACGTCGCGTCGTAGTAGAACTGCGGGAACGCCGCCGTCCGCCGGGTCGGGTACACGTCCATCTTGTACGTTCCCGGGTACTGGGCAAACATCGCCTTCTGCCCCTCGCCGAGCTTGTCGGCGTATTCTGCGACGTTCTTGCCGGTGATCGTGAACAGCGGCTTGTCGTCCGGGAACGGATCGCAATAGCGGCTGCCATCGCCCTTGTAGCAGGACGGCGAAGTGCTCAGGCCACCCTCCCATTCGGGGATGGCGCCGTCGGCACTTCCGGCGCGTTCGCCGCCGACCGGGGTCAGGGTGGTCTTGAGCTTTTCTGCCTCTTCCGGGCTGACTTTCGCGGTTGCCGGCAACGCCAGCGCGAGCAAAACCAGTCCGATTCCACGGATGTTGTTCATCTTCTCGGGTCTCCTCCGAACCTCTCGGCACCTACGATAGAGCAGTTCGGGGACGCGGCCAACCGTAAATACATCCCTGCCGCCGTCCGTCGCCGGTCCGGCCGGTTCCGGTCAGCCCAGCAGCATCGCGAGATTGTCGGCGCGGAAGCGTACGAACCAGTCGATCGCCGCAGGATTCATCATCGCATCCCGGCTCGCCACCTGATGCAGCGCACCGCCCATCAGCAGGTTGCGGACCGGCACTTCCATCTTCTTGCCCGTCAGCGTGTAGGGGATGTCGTCGACCACGTACATCTGGTCCGGCACGTGCCGCGGGCTGCAATCCGTCCGCAACTGCAGCGCGATCCGCTCACGCAGCGCACGGTCGAGCACCACGCCGGGCGCGAGCTTGAGGAACATCGGGATGAAGATCCGCCCGCCGGCCATCTCGCAGCACACCACCAGGCTGTCGACGACGGCTTCGACGCGCTCGACGCTGCGGTAGATCTCCGCCGTGCCGATGCAGACGCCATAACGGTTGAGCATCGCATCGGACCGGCCGTAGATGTAGCAGCCGCCACCGGCGGTCAGCTTCATGTAGTCGCCGTGGTGCCAGACGCCGCCGGGCCGCGGGTAGGTCTGGAAATAGGCCTCCCGATAGCGCCGCCCGTCGGGATCGTCGAGCAGGCGCAGCGGCATCGACGGAAACGGCGCGGTCAGGACCAGTTCGCCGACCTCATCGACGCGTTCGCGCCCGTCGTCGTCCCAGACATGCACGTCCATGCCGAGCGCCCGCACCTGCATCTCGCCGGCGCGCACCGGCTTGGTCTGCGTGGCGGCGATGAACGCCGAGACCGCCTCGGTGCCGCCGCTCTGCGAGGTCACCCAGAGATCGCGTTTCACCGCCTGATAGAACCAGGTGAAGGTTTCCGGCATCGACGGCGCGCCGGTCAACAACACCGTCCGCAGCGCATCGAGCTCGAAATGCGCCCGCGGCTGATAGTCCCGGCGTTGCAGGATCTGGACATAGGCGGGACTGACGCCGAACACCTCCGCGCGCGTCTGCTCCGCGAGGCGCCACAACACCGCCGGGTCCGGCGCGATCGGGCTGCCGTCGTACAGCACCGCGGTCCCACCGTGCAGCAGCGTCGCGATCAGCACGTTCCACATCATCCAGCCGGTGGTCGAGTGATACAGCACCCGCGTCCCGGCCTCGATGCCGACATGGAAACCGGTCAGCTTGTAATGCTCGAGCAGCACCCCGACATGGCTGTGCACCGTCGCCTTCGGCAGGCCGGTCGTCCCGGAGGTGAACAGCACCCACAGCGGATGGTCGGAGCCGACGCGCTCGAACTCGAAGGCCTCGCCATCCGTATCGGGGTCGCCGAGCAGATCGGTCCAGGACAGCGCCGAGGCGACGTCGAACCGTTGTTGCGGTCTGAGGTAGCTCACCCCGATCAGCCGTTCGACGCAGCCCAGACCGTCACAGATCCTGCGGACCTCGTCGCGCCGGTCGAAGTCGCGCCCGCCGAAGCGATAGCCGTCGACGGCGAACAGGACCTTGGGCCGGACCTGCTGGAGCCGGTCGATGACCGCGTTGGCACCGAACTCCGGCGACGCCGCCGACCACACCGCGCCGACCGCGACGCTGGCCATCATCGCGATAGCGGTTTCGGGGATGTTCGGCAGGTACGCGGCGACGTGATCGCCGGGGCGGACGCCAAGCCGGCGCAACTGCGCCGCCAGACGGCGCACCTGGCGCCCGAGCTCGCGCCAGCTCGTGGCCGCCAGCGGCCGCAGCTCGGACGCATGCAGCAGGGCCGGCGCGTCGGGCGCGACCCTTTCGTGTCGCAGCAGATGCTCGGCGTAGTTGACCTGCGATCCCTCGAACCAGCGCGCACCGGGCATCACCCGCCGGTCGAGCACCTGCCGGTAGGGCGTCGTCGAGCGGATCCCGAAGTAGTCCCAGACGGCACTCCAGAATGCCTCCAGATCGCTGACCGACCACTGCCACAGCGCGTCGTAGTCGGCCAGATCCAGGCCACGGTGGGCGTTGACCCAGCGCCGGAACCGCTCGACCGGCGCGTCCTCGATCCGGGCCGCATCCGGCGTCCACAGCAGCGTGCCTTCCAGCACCGACGGCGGTGCCGGCATGAACGACTGCTGGGGCGCGACCGACATGGCGTCCGGTTCAGGCCACGCGCAGGCCGTTGACCGTCAGCTCCGGCGCGCTGACCAGCCCGAAGGACTGCAGCACGCCGAGCAGGCGGCGATGACCGAAGGCCTGGCATCCGGACGCGAAGCCGACGCGCTGCGGCGGCGCCTGCAGCAGGTGATACGCGGCGTAGGCCTGCAGCAGACCGGTCTGCTTGTAGTTGCAGTTGCCGTGGATCACGCAGTGCGCACGCCCGAGGGGCCCGCTCGCGTGCACCGAATCGACCGAGGTGTTGATGCGGGGGTTCTCGCGCGGCGGCATCCCGGACTGCAGGCTCGCGGCCATCTCCGAGAGCTGCTTGTCCTGCTCGGCCTTCGGCAGCGGTTTGATCTTTTCCTCGACGACGCCGGTGATCTGCACCACGCCTTCCATCACGCTGCGCTCGAACACCCCGCCCATGACCTTGCAGTTGGCGACGCGCGGATCGTTCTTGAACCACACCGGGTGCGCGGTTCCGCCCCAGGGCAGCGCCATCGCGGTCTGATGCTGGCCCGGCACCATCACCTCGGCCTTGGCGTACGGATCCCACTTCACGTACTGGTTCTGTTCCAGATAGAAGAACTCGGCGGTCAGGATGCTGAAGATGGTCTGTGTCGACGCATAGGTCGGGAACCCCTTCCACAGCACCAGGATGTCGAGGGTGTCGAGGCCCGGCGTCTCCAGGCACAGATTCGCCGCGATCTCGCCGGTGGTGTACATCTGCGCGATGCCCGGCGCGAGCAGCAGGCCACGCTCGGCAAAGGCCGCCCCCCAGGTCGACTCGGCGTGCATCATCCAGTTCTGCTCGCCGTTGGTATCGCTGTAGTGCGCGCCGGCGGCCAGGCAGGCCTCGACCGCCTCGCTGCCGTACTTCATGAACGGTCCGACCATGTTGCACATGACCCGGCTGCCTTTCATCAGCTGCGTCAGCGCCTCGGTGTTGTGCTCGACTTCGGCGATGTCGTAGTCCGCCGTCTCGATGCCGGGCACCTTGGCGAGCACTTCGGCGATGCGCTTGCCGTCGCGTCCGGCCGCGGTGAACGGCACGTTGTGCTCGCGCAGGTACTCGGCCACCAGCCGTCCGGTGTACCCGGTCACGCCGTAGATCACGACGGGCTTGCTGCTCATGTCTGTCTCCTCATGAATGTGATGCGGGCATGGCCCGGGGGCTCAGGCGGTCATGCCGCCGTCGACGACCAGATCCGACCCGGTCATGTAGCTCGATTCGTCCGACGCCAGGAACAGCACCGCGGCGGCGATCTCCTCGGGGCGCGCGAAGCGGCCCATCGGAATCCGCGCCAGGGTGCGCTCGACGAAGGTCTGGGCATCCTCTGGCGTCAGCGCCGCCAGGGCACCTGCGACCAGCTGGGTTTCGGCGAAACCCGGGCACAGACTGTTGATGCGGATGCGGTACCCGGCGCGCGCGCAGTGAATCGCCGCCGACTTGCTGAAGATGCGGACACCGCCCTTGCTGGCGTTGTACGCGGGAATCAGCGCCTCGCCGATCAGCCCCTCGATCGACGCGACGTTGATGATCGATCCGCCACGCGTCTTCATCCGCCCGATCGCCGCCTGCGTGCCGAGATAGACGCCGTCGAGGTTGACCGCGAGCGTCCGCTTCCAGTGCGCGAAGTCGGCGGCCTCGACGTCGGCGAGGGCGGCGATGCCGGCATTGTTGAGCAGCACGTCGACGCCGCCCCACTTGCGCTCGACCACGTCGAACACCTCGGCCCAGCCGTCTTCGACGGTCACGTCCTGGCGCGTGAATGCGACCGGCTTTCCGCCCGCGCGCAGCCGCTCCAGGGCCTCGGCACCGGCGGCTTCGTCCAGATCCGTGATCATCACCCGCGCACCCTCGGCCAGCAGGGCTTCGGCCGCCGCCAGTCCCAGCCCGCGCGCGCCGCCGGTGATGACGCAGACCTTGTTGTCGACTCGTTTCATCGCATCATCTCCAGGTGACCGTCATGCGGAACGCCAGCTGTAGTCCTTCGACTCCTGGGCGAAGCGCAGGAAGTAATCGATCGCGACGGGGTTCATCATCGCGTCCCGGCTCGCCGCCTTTTCGAGCGGCCAGCCCATCAGCAGCTTGCGCACCGGGACTTCCATCTTCTTGCCGGTGAGCGTGTACGGGATCTGGTCGACCGCGTAGATCCGGTCCGGCACGTGACGGGGACTGCAGTCCTCGCGCAGCTTGCGGTTGATCGCGGCGACCATCGCGTCGTCGAGCGTGTAGCCGTCCTTGAGCTTGACGAACAGCGGCATGAAGTAATTGCCGCCCGGCAGTTCGCAGCAGACGATCAGGCTGTCGGCGACGCCGTCGACCTGTTCGACCGCGCGGTAGATCTCCGCGGTGCCGATGCGCACGCCGTAGCGATTGAGCGTCGAATCCGAGCGCCCGTAGATGTAGCAGCCCCCGCGCGAGTTGATCTTGATGAAGTCGCCGTGGCGCCAGACCCGCCCGCCCTGCGGATGCTCGAACGCCTCGAAGTAGGCCTCGCGGTAGCGGCGATTGCCGGCGTCGTTCCAGAAACGGATCGGCATCGACGGAAACGGGCTGGTCACGACCAGCTCCCCGACCTCGTCCATCACCTCACGGCCGTCGTCGTTCCAGGCGTGCACGTCCATGCCCAGCAGGCGGGTCTGGATCTCGCCAGCGTAGACCGGCAACGTCGGCGCCGCGCCGACGAATCCGCTGCACAGCTCGGTCCCGCCGGACTGCGAGGTCACCCACAGGTCCGCTTTGACGCAGCGGTAGAACCACGCGAAGGTCTCCGGCGTCGACGGCGCGCCGCTGACGACGACCGACTGCAGGCGCGACAGGTCGTGCTGTTCGCCCGGACGCAGGCCGGCCTTCTCCATCATCTGCACGAAGGTCGGGCTGGCGCCGAAACTGGTCGCGCCGGTGTCGGCGGCAAGCTTCCACAGGAAATCGGGGTCCGGATACGCCGGATTGCCGTCGTACAGCACCGCGCTGGAACCGGTCAGCAGCGCCGCGAGCAGGATGTTCCACATCATCCAGCCGGTGGTGCTGTAGAAGAACATCGTCGAACCCGGCTTCAGGTCCAGGTGGAAGTGCATCAGCTTCAGGTGCTCGAGCAGCACACCCTGATGGTCGTGCACGATCGCCTTCGGCAAGCCGGTGGTCCCGGACGAGAACACCACCCACAGCGGATGGTCCGGCGGCACCCGCTCGAACGCGAAGGTCTGTTCGGGGACGTCGGGATGGTCCAGCAGTTGCTGCCAGGTCCGCAGTCCCGGCAGCGCCGGCGGCGCCTGATCCGGCTGCAGGTAGGGCAGCCAGACGATGTGTTCCAGGGTCGGCAGGGCGTCGACGATCCGCCCCACCTCGGCCTCGCGCGCGAAGTCCTTGCCGGCGAAGCGGTAGCCGTCGGCCGCGAACAGCAGCTTCGGTTCGATCTGCGAGAAGCGGTCGATCACGGTCTTGACGCCGAACTCCGGCGCCGCCGACGACCACACCGCGCCGATCGCCGTGGTCGCCATCATCGCGATCGCGGTCTCCGGCACGTTGGGCATGTACGACACCACGCGGTCGCCCGGACCGACGCCGAGCGCGCGCAGCTGCGTCGCCACGATCCGCACCTGCCGGCCCAGCTCGGCCCAGCTCATGCGTTGCAGCGGTCGCAGTTCGGACAGGTGATGGAACACCGTCGCGTCGGGCTGGCGCGCCTCGAAGCGCAGCAGATGTTCCGCATAGTTGACCCGGGAGCCCTCGAACCAGCGGCAGCCCGGCATCTCGCGGGTATCCAGCACCCGCGTGTACGGCGTGTCGGACTGCACGCCGAAGTAATCCCAGATCGAGCCCCAGAACGCCTCGGTCTCGGTGACGGACCAGCGCCACAGACTGTCGTAGTCGGGCGCATCGAAGCGCCCCTGCGCGCGCAGCCAGTCGGTGTAGCGCGCGAGGTTCGAAGCCCTGGCGAACTCCGGCCGCGGCGTCCACAGCAGCTCGCCTTCGCGGACGGGGTGATGCTGCGCCGCGGCAGCGGCCTCAGCGGACGGCGTAGACGTCATATCGCACCTCGAATGTTTCCAGATTCGCTTCGCCGACGCCGATCAGCTGCAAGCGGTTCAGCCACAGATAGTCGGGATGCGCGGTGCGCACCCGTGGCGCCGTGCGCAGCGTCAGGCGCGGTGGCAGCGCGCCGGCCAGCAGCGCGGCGTGGCCGTCCGGCCCCAGATCGCCGACGCCCTGATAGGTGATCTCGATCAGGGCGCCGTCGTCGGTCTCGATCGTCGCGCGCACGTCGAGAATGCCCACGCCGTCCTCGCGCACGGTCATCCAGTCGCCACCGACCGGACGCAGGCGCCCGCGCATCTTCGGCCCTTCGACCTCGCCTCCGGTGACGTAGAAATTCACCCGCACGCCGCCGGGAACGGCGCCGATCATCTCGGGCGGCGCCTCCAGCTGGGCGCTGTACGAGCACAGATGCTCCAGTGTGTAGTCAAACACCGTTCACCTCCTCTGGGCGTCGGAGCCGGCGCGAGCACCGCGCCGCAGGCTCCGGACGCAGCGGTGGGCTATGCCGGGCGCAACTGCGCCAGGCGCTCAAGTACGGTTTCGGGCGCGGCGGCCGGATCGATCCGCGAGAAGCTCAGGCCCGCGTCGAGTGCCTCCGCCGGCGCCGCGCCGGTCCAGTAGTCCGGCGGAATCAGGCGCCCGGCCCGCGCGCCCGGCAGCGCCTGGGGCGCGATCACGAAGCCCAGGCCGGCGGCGCCGCCGGGATAGCGTCCGCCCGGCGCATACAGGCCGACCTCCCAGCGGTAATGCGTCGCGATGTTCAGCACCGGCTGATACAGCTCGATGTCCGCAAGACTGTCCGGCTCGCGGTCCGCCGTCTCCTGCAACAGCAGGACATCGATCCCGGATTCGCCGAACTGGCGCATGAAGTCGGCCACCAGCACGGCCGCGGAGTCGATCTCGTCCTCGCCGACCTCGGCCTCGGCATCATGCGCCTGCGCGTAAGCGTCGGCGACCCAGGCGCGCGGCGACGGGCAGGCCAGCGCCAGCGGCAGGTCGGCGAAGCTGCCGCGCAGCCCCGTCACCAGCTCGGTCAGATGCGCGCGCAGGCCCGGGTCGGCCAGCAGGGTCTTGAGCGGAAACATCGTCCGGGACTTCGATGCCATCGCGTCCCGCAACTGCGGATGGGCGGCAAGCCAGGCGCCGCAGACCGCACCCACCGGCAGCATCAGCACATCCGACCGCAGCAGCGACTGCGCCTGGCGCTGCCACGCGAGATAGCCGCCGACATCGAGCCACGGCACCTCGTCGTCCGCCAGCAGGCGTCCGGCATAGTCGACGTAGTCGAGCCACAGGACGGCGCGTTGCGCCGACAGCTGTTCGAGACTTTTCATCGGACGCCCTCAGGCCGCGGTGTAGCCGCCGTCGACGACCAGCTCGCTACCGGTCACCCAGCGCGCCGCGTCCGACGCCAGATACATCACCGCGCAGGCCACGTCCTCGGGCCGGCCGAACCCGAGCGGATGCGCCGCCTCGAAGGCGACCTTGGCGGTTGCCGCATCCGGCACCAGCCCCAGGTCGACGAAGTCCTGGACGAAGGCATCGCCCATCTCGGTCTGCACGATCGCCGGATGCACCGAGTTCACGCGCACGCCGTTCTTGAGCTGCGCGCATTCGATCGCCGCGGCCTTGCTCATCGTGCGCACCGCACCCTTCGAGCTGTGGTAGCCGATGTGTGCGGCGGTGCCGATGATGCCGGCCACCGACGACAGGTTGACGACCGACCCGCCACCGTCCATCGCCCGCACCGCGTGCTTCATGCCGAGGAACACCCCGGTGACGTTGACGTCGAGCACGCGGCGGAAATCCTCGACCTCGCACTGCGCCAGCAGCGACGAGGTCTCGATCCCGGCATTGTTGACGAGAATGTCGTAGCGCCCGAAGTGCTGCTTGACCGCCGCGGTGGCGGCCTCCCACTGCGCTTCGTCGGTCACGTCGTGCCGCAGGAACTCCACGCGACCCCCGCCCTTGCGCAGACCCGCGGCGGTTTCCTTGCCCTCAGCCTCGAGCACGTCGGTGAGCAGTACCGCGGCGCCGGCCTGCACCAGCGCCTCGGCGATCGCGGCACCGATGCCGCGCGCCCCGCCGGTGACCAGCGCCGCCTTGCCGTCGAGACGAAACAGCTTGTTGTAGTCCATGCACCGCTCTCCTGGTGAAGTCCGAAAATGGGGTGCCGCCGCCTACGATCCCTGTGCCGAACGGCAGGCTTCGAGCTGCGCTTCGAGTTCGGCGATGCGCAGATCCTTCGGATTGGGCATGAACACGCCCTGCATCTGATCGGCGTCCATCACCACCTTCATGTTGATCGCCGGGTTCTGAGCGTAGATCTTGCTGTTGTCGTTCCAGCTGCCGAAGTACGGCAGGTTCTGCGGCGGCTCGGCGGTCACCCAGTCCTTGCAGAATTCGTCGAACGGCTTGCCGCGGGCGATCCGCTGGCGGCGGTATTCCGCGCGCAGTTCGGCGGTGGCCGCGGCATCGACGATCAGCGTGTTCTCGTCGTAGACGACCTTGTAGATGTCACGCGCGTTGTCGTGGGAGATCAGGTCCTCGGCCAGGTCCTTCATCACCAGCTGCGGGTCGCGTTCGAGCACGTCGCCGTAGCCGCCACCGCTGCCCTGGCAGATCATGTAGATCTCGCCTTCGTTGCACAGCTCGAAGGTCATGCCCATGTCCTGCGACGTGTACTTGCCCTGGATCGGGCGCTCGTTCATCAGCCGCACGATGTCGAACTCGTCGACCGCTTCGGGATCGTCGCGCAACACCTCGAAGATGTTGACGTCCTTGATCTTGCACAGCTGATAGGACGGGCACGAATAGCCGCCGAACAGGCCCTGCGCCGATGGAAACTTCGAACCTTCACAGCCGGTCATGAAACCCCACATCGCGGAGCCGCGCATCGTCGCGATCTGCTCGTAGCCCATGCCGCCGCGGTACTTGCCCCAGCCCACGCGGTCCTTGGCGAGGCGCTGCGCGCCGAGCCGGATGATCGGCGTGTCCTCCTCGTTGATCTCGTGCTCACCCGAATCGCACATGAAGCCGAACACCGGCGACACCGAATGCTCGCCGTCGGCATGACTGCGCGCGCCCTGGCCGTTGCCGTTGATGTCGGCGCAGAAGTTGCCGGTGACGTCGCCGTGCTGGGTCAAACCGCCGTAGATCAGGGTCGCGGCCTGATCGTACTGCGACGCGATCACCGCCGAATACTTGTGCGGAAGGCTGTAGCTGAACTTGTTCATCGGGATGGTCCACACGACGCAGCCCTTGAACAGCGGCATCAGGCTCATCGCCTGCGGCATCTCGCCTTCGGCGTCGATGATCGAGTTGCGGTCGGTGATGATCTCGATCGGCGACAGCACCGCCATCGTGTGCGGCAGGTCGGGCCAGATGTTCTGCAGCAGGCCAGTGCACAACGCCGCCTTGAACGAGGCGATGTTGGTGTTGACCGAGCGGTTCATGAACTGCGGCGCGGTGCCGCGGAAATCCATGATCAGGCGGTCGCCCTTGACCGTGATCGCGAGGTTGATCTTCTGCAGGCAGTTCTCGCGCAGGCTCGAATCCATGAACTGGGTGACGCGGGTGGTGCCGTCCGGCATCTCGCGGATACGCCGGCGCATTTCGGTCTCGACATCCTCCAGATGCGAGCGCAGCGTGCCCATCACCGCTTCCTTGCCGTACTGGTCGAGGATCGCGATGATGCGTTCACGCAGCCGCATCACCGCGTGCAGCTTGACCTTCATGTCCTCCAGCTGCAGCTTCGGATCGCGCACGGAGTTCTGCAGGAAGGTGACCAGGTCGCGCTTGAGCTGGAAGTTCTCGACGACCTTGAACGGCGACATCTTGATGCCTTCGTCGTACTTGCTCTCGGCCGCCGCCGGCATGCCGCCGGGTTCGCAGGCGCCGTTCTCGCCCTCGTGGATCGTCGAGCTCAGCCAGCACACCAGCTCGCCCTTGTAGTAGAGCGGCATCATCATCGACTGGTCGGTGTTGTGGATGCCGCCGTAGCGCGCGTCATTGTGGATGAAGCCGTCGCCGTCCTTGACGCCTACCGTCGGGTCCGTCATCCAGTTCTTGATGATGAACTTGATCGGGTAGAAGCAGCAGGCCGCGAACGCGATGATGCCGTGCGGCGCGATCATCGCCAGATCGCCGCTGTTGGTGTAGATGCCGGTGACCAGATCGCCCCACTTGGCGCCCGGTGCAGCGCCCATCTGGTTGACCATCTGGAACGCCTCGGACAGCGCCGCGTTGATCAGGCCGCGGATGTGGTGGGTCTGATGCGGGTCCAGTCCCTGCTTGAGGATCTCGTTCTCCTCGGCAGTCCGCGGCGCAATGCTGTGGTTGCGCATGATGTCCGGATCCGGGCCGAGGAACAGCCGGTTCTCGGCAAGGAACTGGTCGAGCAGGGCCTTGTCTTCGGCCGAAAGCTGGGTAACGTCATTCATCGTGTCTCTCCGGATTCAGTGGCCGCCGCGGGTGAACCACACCGCGCCCTGCGCCGCCGCGTAATAGCGCCAGCCGGGGTTGACCAGATAGGTCGTCGCGCTCGTGGTGATGATCGCCGGGCCTTCGATGCGGGTGCCTTCGGCCAGCGCGCGCTCGTCGTAGACGCGCGTCTCCAGCGCGCCGTCGTGCCCCGGGAAATGGCATTCGCGGGTCCCGACCGGCTCGACGCCGTGCCCGGCCCGGCCGTCGTCCTCGATGCCGGCGAAGCGCACCGTCGACTGCTCCACGTAGGAGCAGACGCGGATCGTGTTGATCCGCACGCCGGTTTCCGGCGACTGGCTGCCCTTGCCGAAGCGCTCGCCGTAGCTGGTATGGAACTGGTTGATCAGCTTGACCACGTCGGCCTGGCTGGTCAGACGCGTCAGATCGGTGACGACCGCGGTCTGCACGCGTTGGTTGCCGTAGCGCATGTCGAGTTCGAGGCGATAGCGGATCTGATCCGGTTCGAAGCCCTGACGCAGCAGGTCGTCGCGGCCGCGCTGCTCCAGGGTCTCGACATGGGCGTTGAAGGCGTCGTAGTCCGAGTAGAAATGCTTCAGGTTGGCATCGAACAGTACCGTCCAGGTGCTGATCTCGTGGATGTGCATCTGGTTCATGTTGCCGGCGCCGACCGCCGAGAACACCGACGAGAACGGCGGCGCCAGCACGCGATCGACGCCGAGCGTCTCGGCGATGCCGCAGGCGTGCAGCGGGCCGTTGCCGCCGTAGGCCAGCACGGTGAAGTCCTCGGGCTCGTAGCCGCGGGTACGCAGTTCGGTGGCGATGCCGTTGGCCATGTTGGCGTCGACCGTGCCCTTGATCAGCTTGGCGACCTCGACCACGTCGAGATCAAGTTCGTCGCACAGCTCGTTCTCCATCGCCTGGCGGGCGCGGCGCGGATTGAGCTTGATGTGGCCGTTGGCGTAGTTCGCCGGATCAAGGTAGCCGAGCAGCAGATCGGCGTCGGTCACGGTGGGCTGCAGACCGCCGCGGTCGTAGCAGGCCGGACCCGGATCGGAGCCGGCCGAGGCCGGCCCGACCTTGATCGTCTTGAACATGCGGTCATAGCTGCAGATCGAACCACCGCCGGCGCCGAGCGTGACCAGATGCACCATCGGGATCGACACCAGCCAGCGGTCGATCACCGGATTGAAGTCGTAGTGCTTGACGCCGCCCTGATCGACGATGCCGATGTCGAAACTGGTGCCGCCCATGTCGGCGGCCACGACGTTGCCGATCCCGGTCTCCTGCATCAGATGCTCGCTGGCGGCGATGCCGGCGACCGGCCCGGAATGCACGGTCTGCAGCGCGTCGGTGGAATTGAGCTGCGCCATGCCGCCGGAGTTGTGGTTGACCAGCATCGGCTTGCCGTAGCCGCTGCCGCGCAGGTTCAGCTCCAGCGTACCGAGGCCGTGGTACATCGTGCCGTGCAGGAACGCGTCCATGATCGTCGACATGCCGCGCGCGTACTCGCCCTTGCGACCGGCGACCTGGTGCGACAGCAGCATCGGAATCGCGCCGAGCAGGTGGCCCGGATACTCCTCCATGAAGATCTCGCGCACGCGCAACTCGTGCTCGGGATTGACCACGCTGTTGGTGAACAGCACCACCAGTGCCTCGGCGCCGGCGTCGACCAGTTCGCGGATGCGCAGGCGCACGTCGCTCTCGTTGAGCGACAGGAACACGTTGCCGAGATAGTCCACGCGTTCGCGGATCTCGCGGATCATCGGAATCGGCACGATCGGGTCCGGACGCTGCGCGTTCGGGATGTCCATCTGGCGCTCTTCCGGAAGGCCCTCGCCGTATCCGCGGGCGCGTGACAGCGGGATCGTGCTCTTGAAGCCGGCAGTCACCAGCACGCCGATGCGCGGTCCCTTGCGCTCGATCAGCGCATTGGTGCCGAGCGTGGTCGCGTAGCGCACCGAGTCGACACCCGTCAGCAGGGTGTCGACGTCAAGCTTGAGCTGTTCGCAGGCATTCTGCAGCGCCTCGTTGAAACCCAGCGCGAGGTTGTGATGCGTCGTCAGCGCCTTGCCCTGCACCTGCTGCTGCTCCCAGACCACGAAGCAGTCGGTGAAGGTACCGCCGATATCGACTGATACTCGTCTCATCGCTCGTTCCTCCGCCGGTCAGTGGTCATGCCCGTGGGCCTGCGCGTGCAGGGCCCGGCCGTGCTTGACCTTCTCGAGGGCCAGGTCCGGACCGATCACCGGTTCCCGGACCTCCTCGCGGTCGGCCCACTGGGCCTTGAGCGCGTCGATGTCGAAGTCGATGTCGTGCACCGGCGGGTGGCCGGGCGGCAGATATTCGGCCTCGACCAGCGTCCCGCACTGCGGACAGTAGTACTCCAGGATCCGGCACCATTCCGGGTCCGGCGAGTAGGTGCGCTCGTAGATGTCCGGATTCAGCAGCGGCTTGTGGACCTCGCGCGGATCGCGGTCGTACACCAGCAGGCCGCGCTTGTAGTTGTCGCGGGCCGAGACGTGCTCGCGATCGCAGCGGCGGCACTCCCACATCTCGGTGTCCAGGTTGATCCGCAGGTATTCGGTGACCAGAACCTTCATCGCACTCACTCCTTAGCCGGCCCGCGACAACAGAACGTCGCCGGCCTCGTTGATCTCGAAACGCCAGCCGGCTTCGACCCGGCAGGTGAAGAACGCCTCCTCGAGCACGCACGGGCCCGTCGCCTGCACGCCCGGGGGCTGCTCCTCGATGCGATACAGCGGCAGCTCCTGCCACTGTCCGCCACTGATCGCGCGCCGTTTGCCCGAGGCCGTCGCCGGCTTGGTCGCGGCGCCGAATCGGCCGGCAATGTCGGCATGCGCGATCGGCTTGACCACCTCGAGCTGCAGCACCAGGTGCGCCCCCGCCGGCAGATCCTTCGGCAGCGTCGGGGCGTCGAGGTCCCGGCGGTGTTCGCCGTCGGCTGCGGTGACCATCAGGCCGAGCCGCCGCGTGCAGTCCTCGAGCCGCACACCCTCGGCGAACATGCCGCGCTGCGCCTGCTGCTGCAGAGCTTCGTACGCGGCGCCGAGCGCGGCGTCGTCGGCCGCGGCCAGCGCATGCTCGTAGGTGTGGCCGATGTCCGAAAACCCGATGCCGAACGCGGAGAACACTGCGGCCAGACCGGGAATGATCACGCGCGACACGCCGGCCGCCTCGGCGACCTTGCAGGCCACGAACGGTCCGGCACCGCCGAACGCCGCCAGCGTGGTGTCGGCATGGATATGGGTATAGGCCTTGAGGCTGTCGGCCACCTTGGCGACCCACGCGGCCTCCATGTCCTGCGCGGCCTGCTCCTCGGACACGCCGAGTGGACCGCCGACCTTGTCGGCGATCGCCGCACGCGCGCGTTCGACGTCGATCTTGAGTTCGCCGCCGAAGTACGACGCCGGATCGAGCAGGCCCTGGACCAGGAAGGCATCGGTGATCGTCGCTTCCTTGCCGCCGAGCCCGAAGCACGCGGGCCCCGGCGCGCCGCCGACGCTCTCGGGACCGACCTCGATGGCCTTGCCCCTGGCGCGGATGATCGAGCTGCCGCCGACACCGACACTGACCACGTCGCACAACGGGAACGACGACTCGACACCCTCGATCTTGCCGCGGGCATCGAGGCGCACCGCACCGCCGTCGACCTCACCGATGTCGGTGGTGGTGCCGCCGACGTCCATCGACAGCAGATGTTTCAGACCGTAGTGCGCCGCCAGCGCCTTGACGCCTTCGGCGCCGCCGCGCGGACCGGAGCTGTAGGTCTTGATCGCGGAGGTCCGGGCGACACGCGCGGCGTTGCCGTCGTTGCGGAAGATCAGCAGCGGGTTCTTGGTCTTGTAGTCGCGCAGGCGATGCTCGGCGCTGTAGAGGAAACGCTCCATCGCCGGGTGCAGGAAGGCATTGAACAGCGACGTCCAGGTGCGGCGGACGTCGTCGGCGTCGTCGACCAGCTCATGTGAGTACAGCACCGGCAACGCGCCCAGCATGTGCGGCGGGAAGCGGCGCAGCAGGATGCGCTTGAGCCGGACCTCGCCATCCTTGCGCTGTTCGCCGCCGCAGGCGACGACGATCCGGTTCGCGCCCGCCGCCGCCAGGGCGGTGACGGCCCGCGTCGCGGCGACATCGAGATCGTCCCCGTCGAGCCCCGGCGCGAGCGTCTGCACCCGTCCCCCGACCAGCGCGTCGAACAGCGTGTTGGCCTGCAGATCGGAGCTGAGCGACGCCGGATCGAGCCCGCCGCCGAGAATCACGCCGAGGCGCGGCCCCTTGCGCTCGACCAGCGCATTGGTGCCCTGCGTCGTCGAATAGCGGATGTACTCGGTCGACAGCAGCAGGCGCTGCAGGTCCTCTTCGCCGTAGACGACGCGCGAAACCTTCTTGAGGCCCTCGAACAGGCACTTCGACAGATCGTAGGGCGTGGTGACGGTCTTGGTGCGATAGACGCGCTCGCCGTCGATCACGCAGATATCCGTCAACGTGCCGCCGTTGTCGATGTTGATCAGCTTGCCGGTGGCGGTGGCGGATTCGGGCACGGCGTTGGCGGCCGCTGCAGGAACGGGGACAGACATGGTGAACTCCCTACGGTTGCAGGCGCGATGCGCCGCGCCGGAGGGGCGGCGTCGCTGGAATCGGATCAAGAAGACGGCACGCGGACACCGGCGCGGCGCGGCACCGCCGTCGACGCGCGCAATCGTCTCCTCGCGCTGGCGCGCAGACTGAGAACATCCCTACTCCTCCTGTTATGCACTCGCGCCCCGCTTCGGGATCTGCGGTGGCGCGGCGGCTGCGGTGGCCGCTATGGACCTCGCACTTCGGAACCAGATTAGGGCGGGGCCAAAGGGGTGCCGCTACCCGTGCGGGTAGTTTTTGGGAGGGACGAAGATAGGGGGACTACCGGAAAAGGTTGGGGGATGGATAGGGCCCCAACCGCGGACACGGGGTTTTCAGAGCAGGCCCAGCTGCCGCGCCGCGTTGATCGCCTGCAGCCGGCTGCCGACCGCGAGCTTCGAGTAGATGTTCTTGAGGTGGAACTTCACCGTGTTCTCGGAGACGAACAGCTTCTTGGCCATCTCCTTGTTGGAGACGCCGTTGCCGAGGAACACCAGCATCTCCTTCTCGCGCTCGGTCAGCGGCTCCAGTGGCTGGAACCCGCTGTCGCCCGTGTTGGCGGCCGCACGACCTGGCGCCACCGCCACCCCCGCCGCGGCGAGCAACGATTCGACGAAGGCTCGCGCATCGCGGGTATCGGCATCGGTGCCGTCTAGCGTCGGCAGAATCTGCCTGAGTAGCGCGACGACGGGGGCCCCTTCGTCGATGAAGCTGCGGACATACCCCCCCGCGCGCGCCAGCTGCACGGCGCGACTGAGACTGCGCAACGCCAGGTTGTCGGCACCGCGCCGGGTATGTGCGCAGGCCTCGAGCAGCAGCAGCTTGATCTGGCGGTGGACGCGTCCCTGGGTCTGCGCGCGTGCCTCCTCCCGGGACAGCGTCTGCAACGCCTCGTCGAGACGGCCCTCGTGGATGGCCAGCCGGCAGGCGCCGATCTGATCGGCCTCGATACTTTCGGAGAAGGTCATCCAGCCCTCGGGCAACTCGGCCACGCCGGCTTGGGGCAGGCGTCCGGCGACGGTACGGGCGCGATCGACGTCGCCGTCGAGCAGGGCCAGGCGCACGCGTTCCCATCCGGCAATGCGGACCAGTCGCGGCCATGCGGCCGCGTGGCCGATCTCCTCGAGCTCCTCGAGCACCTGCTGCGCACGGGTCTCGCGCCCGACCGCCACCTGCGCCCGTGCCATCGAGACGTAGGCGACGGCGACGAAATCGGGCAGAACGGCGTCGCTGATCACATCGTGGAACTGCTTGAACAGCGACGCCGCCTCGTCGAGCCGGTTGGCCTCGTACAGCGCCCACACGTAACAGGACACCAGCGAGCCCGACGCCAGCGATTCGTCCAGATCGGGACGCTGCGCCGACAGCCCTTCGGCGAAACGCTTCAGCGCGTCGCCGAGGCGGCCCTGCGCCAGGCAGTTGATCGCCGACAAGGCGACCGTGTAGCCGCCACTGAATGCCGAACTGCCCTTGTCGCCATAGGCGCGCGCCATCGCGATGAAATCACGCGCCGCATCGTAGTCGCCCCGGATCTGGGCGCGGAACGCGGCGACGTTGGCGGCGGCGCCGAGCTCGAAGGCCCAGAACCCCTCGGGCCGCTGCTCTTCCAGCGGCACCCGGTCCAGGTACTCGAAGGTGAGCGGCAGATCGTCGCGGGCCACCGCGAGCATGATGTTGACCACGTCGCTGCTGGTCGTCCGGCGGATGTCGCCGCCCCCGAGACGCTCGGGGATGTCGATGATCGGCTGCAGCTTCTGGTTGCGCCGCATGAAGGTCAGCGCCCAGGCGGTCTTGACCGCCAGATCGGGGCGCTTTTCGATCTCGGCCAGAGGCAGGCGGTCCGACCAGCGTTCCACCGTGGTCAGGCGCGCGTCCGGGATCAGGCCCGACGCCCAGCGGTTCATGATGTCCGCGGCGTAGCCATGGTCGCGCGCGGCCACCGCGTGTTGCATCGCCTCCTCGTACTGCTCGTGCGCCTCGAACCAGCGCGCCGCACGCCGATGGATCTCGATCACCTCCTCGGGCGCCTGCTCGCGCAGCTGCTCGGACAGGAACGTCGAAAACAGGGTGTGGTACTTGAACCAGCGCAGCTCCGAATCGAGGCTGCGCAGGAACAGGCCCGAGCGCTCGAGGAACAGCAGGATGCTCTGCGAATCCTGCCAGCCGTTGATCTCGTCGCAGAGCTCCGCCGACAGGCGGCTGAGCACCGAGGTGCGCAGCAGGAATTCCTGGATACGCGGCGGCTGCAGTTCCAGCACGTTGTCGGCCAGATAGTCGGCCAGCTCGCGCGGACGTCCCGCCGTCCCCTCGCCGAGGGAGCGCCGGACCGAGGGACTCGCCAGGCTCAGGCGGAACAGCTGGATCGCCGCCGGCCAGCCCTCGGTGCGGCGCAGAATCGCGTCGAGTTCGTCGGCATTGACCGCGGCATCGCGGCTGAACGAGAAGAAGTGCTGTACCTCGGCCGCGTTGAAACGCAGGTCCTCGGCGCGCAGGACCAGCGCCTGGTGGTTGACGACGAGCCGCGCCAGTCCGATCTCCGGCACCGAGCGCGAACCGATGTAGATCGTCACGTTCTCCGGCAGACGCTGCAGCAGGTCCTTGAACACCGTCAGCGCCGGCTTGCGCGTCAGCGCCTGGAATTCGTCGAGGAACAGGCTGACCGGTCGCTCGAGCTGCACCAGGCGGCTCAGCAGCCAGTCGGTCAGGCGCCGCCGTCCCTGCTCGTCGGCGATGCCGCCCGACAGCGCCGCCGCATCGCTGCCGTTGAGTCCGGCGACCAGCGCCTGCAGGTGCCCGGTCAGGCGCCGCGAATCGTTGTCGGCCTCGTCGAAACTGAGCCAGCCGGTCAGCTCGCCGCGCTCGCCGGCCGCGGCCATGATCTGTTGCAGCAGCGTCGACTTGCCGTACCCCGCGGGTGCCTGCACGACGATGACGCGTAGTGTCGGCTCGGCCTGCACGCGCGCGATCAACGCGCTGCGCTCCACCGCGCCCTCATACGGGGGCGGCGCGAAGAACTTGTGCGGATAGACCTCGACTGGGGCCATGCCGCTGGCTGTGCTCTCCAAGCGCATCAACCCGGCTCTCCTCGCTGGGTTCGACCCCCGGCGTCCGTTGCGCGGGGTCTTGTCTTCAGGTGCCCGACCGGTCGTCCGGGGGTGCCGCCTCCTCGAAGCGCAGACGCAACCGCAAAGCGGGCGCGCCGTCGTCGTAGTAGCCGGGCAGCTCGGATTCGATGGAATAGCCGCGCCGCCGGTACAGATTTCGAGCAGGCTGATTATCAGCCCGTACCTCCAGCGTCAAGCTACTCAATCGGGTAGTTCGCGCAAAGGCCTCGGCCGCATCGAGCAGACACTGCGCCAGTCCGCGCCCCCGCGCCTCAGGCGCGACCACCAGCGAATAGATGCGCGCATGCCGGCTGTTGCGGCGCAACAGAAGCACCAGCGCGGCGACCAGCTCATCGCCCTGCCCGAGCACCCAGATTCTCGCCGACGGCACCCGCAACAGGCGGCGAATGGCACGCAATTGCAGGCGATCTCCGGGGAAATGGCGCTCCAGCGCGTGAATCGCGACCGCATCCGCGGAGGTCGCCAGACGCGGCCGCGGCGATGTCGCGCTCACTGCCGGGTCCGCGCTTCCAGGCGCTGCAGGAAGTAGGTCATGATCTCGCGGTACAGCCCATTGCCGAGCACCAGATCCTCGACGCCGGCATCGATACTGGGGTTGTCGTTGACCTCGATGACCTTGACGACCTTGCCGAACTGCTTGAGGTCGACGCCGTAGAGTCCGCCGCCGATCGCGCGCGCGGCCCGCACGGCAATGTCGAGGACCTTCCCGGGCACATCCTCGACCGCAAGCGTCTCGTGACCGCCTTCGATCTTGCGCCCCGAACTGCCGCGCTTGACGACCTGCCAGTGATCCTTGGCCATGAAGTAGCGGCAGGCGTACAGCGGCCGCCCGTCGAGCACCCCGATGCGCCAGTCGTACTCCGTCGGTTCGAAGCCCTGGCCGATGATCAGATCCGAGCGTTCCAGCATCTCCGCGGCGACGCGCTTGAGCTGCGCCGGATCGTCGACCTTGATCACGCCCCTGGAGAACTGCGAGTCGGGCTGCTTGAGCACACAGGGAAAGCCAAGTTCCGCAGGCACCTGCCGGAGGTTGCGGCTGTGGATCAGCATCGTTCGCGGTTGCGGAATGCGGTGGCGGTCCATCAGCTGCGCGAGGAACACCTTGTTGGTCGCGCGCAGGATCGACAGCGGATCGTCGACGACGACCAGCCCCTCGCGCGCGGCGCGGCGCGCAAAGCGGTAGGTGTGATGGTTGACCGCCGTGGTCTCGCGGATGAACAGCGCGTCGAATTCGGCGACGTGGCCGTAGTCGCTCTTGTCGAGGAATTCGACGTCGAAACCCAGGTCCTCTGCGGCCTTTTCGAACAGCTTCAGCGCGCGGGCATTCGACGGCGGCTCTTTTTCCTCGTCGTTGACCAGGATCGCCAGATCGTAGCGGGCCGGCGCGCGGCGCACCCGGGGGCTGCGGCGGCGCTCGAAGTAGGCCCTTGCCGCGTCGTAGAGCGCCTCGTGATGGCTCGCCGGCACTTCACCCAGCGCGATCGGACCGACCGATTCGACCCGCCATTCCCTGCCGCGCAGGCGGAACCTGACCTCCAGCAGCGGCGCCGGAAAGTGATTGAACAGGGCGCGGGCGAGGCGCTCGTGGCGCTTGATCGGACTCAGTCCGAAGTACACGTGCATCACGTAGGTCGACGACTCGATCCGGGCCAGCGAACGCGCCATCAGCTTCTCGATCTCGTCGGTGATGATGCGTGGCGACTCCGCCAGCTTGAGATCCTGGATCGTGGTGATCTCGGGCAGCGGCCGATGGCCCCGCGCCTCGGCCAGCAGCGACACGTAGTACCCGGTCGCCTGATATTCGAAAGACCGGCACAGGTTGTAGACGCGCACCCGGCGGGAGCGGGTGTGACGCTCGTCGGTCAGGTAGTCCCAGGCGGTGACGACCTCGATTCCGGGCAGCTCGACCGGCCAGTCCCGCAACTGGTCGACGACGACAATGCCGCTCATGCGGCATCAGGCGCGCACGTGGCGCGCGGTGCTTGGGGAGGTTCGTCGGGCATTGGGTTGCGGGGCTGTCGTTGTGGAATACCGCGGCGGCATCGTAGCACCGAGCCCGAACGCGCACGAGAGTGTCCGGGCCATTTCGACATCGTCGCGGCCAAAACCTATTCTTGGGTTCCAGCCGCCCGACGGAGACCTTCGGCCATGCGCCGTCGACTCATTCCTGCTTCCCCCGCCGCCGCAGCCCTGGCGCTGCTGCTGGCCGCTGCCCCGCCGGCGCGATCCGAACCGCCGCCGGGTCCGTACGCCGCAATGGACGTCGCCCGCATCCACCTCGACGCGCGGCGCGAACGCAATGGCATCAGCATGCCGCTGAAGATCGCCGATGCGGTCGAAAGCGGCGACGTCCTGCGGACCGGAATCAATGCCCGCGTCGGCCTGCAGATGAGCGCGGTCGGGCTGCTGACACTCGGCGGCGACACGGCGCTGAAGGTGCACCAGATCAAGCCGATCAGCCCGCCGGCGCGCATGAACCTCGCGCTGCTGATGCTCGACGCCGGTGCGATCCGGGTCGACACGCGGCCCAAGGCCGAGCTGCCGCCGGCGGACGTGCGCCTCAACGTCGGCCCGCTCAAGCTGCGGATCTTCGGCGCCCACGTCTGGGCCGAGCGCGGCGCCCTCGCCGACGAGGTCTGCCTGATCGGCGGCGCCGTCGAACTGCAGACGCCGTCCGGCCCGCAGCGGCTCGACCAGCCCGGCAGCTGCCTGCAGTGGATGGACGGCGAAGTCCGGCGACTGGAACCCCGGCAGGTCGGGTCGCTCGCCCCGCGTCTGGCGCGCACCGCCTTCCTGTCGGCGACGCCGTCGAGCCTGCCGCCCGCGAGCGATCCGCAGCGGCCAAACACGGCCGCACCGGCCGCGCGGACCGCCACGCCGCCGCCCCCCCGGGCCGTGCCGGCGGCCGAAGCGCGCAAACCAACGCCGAAACAGGTCCGGCCGGACCAGGCCGCCGCTGGCGCGCCGGTCTGGACGGTGGTGCTCGCGTCGCTGCCGGAGCGCGCACGCGCCGAAACCGAGGCCGCGCGCCTGCGGCAGCTGGAACTGGACACCGAAGTCGTCGCGATGCCGCTGGCCAGCGGCAAGATCGTGTATCGCGTGATCGCCGGGCAATACGCCACCAAGCAGCAGGCGTCGAACGAACGCGACCGCATCCGCGGCCTGCGCGGGCTCGGCGCGGCCTGGGTCGCCGTGCGTCCATGAGCCGAGGGGCGGTCCGGCTCTCGGTCATCGTCCCGACGCTCAACGAGGCCCGCGCCCTGCCGCAGCTGCTCGCGGATCTGCGCGCGCAGCGCGGCATCGTGCTCGACATCGTCGTCGCCGACGGCGGCTCCACCGACGCCACCCTCGACGTCGCCGCCGCGCACGACGCGCAGATCGTCCTCGCGCCGAAGGGCCGCGCGCGCCAGATGAACGCCGGCGTGCGCGCCGCCGGCTTCGACCTGCTGCTGTTCCTGCACGCCGACACGCGCCTGCCGCAGACCGACCTGCTCGCGCGCGCGGTGGCCAAACTGCTCGGCGCCGCACAGGACGGCCAAACGGTCACGGCCGGCCATTTCCCGCTGCGCTTCGAACGCCGTGACGAGCATCACGATCTGCTGTTCCGCTTCATGGAACGCAAGACCGCCTGCAATCGTCCCTACACGATCAACGGCGACCAGGGCGTGCTGATCCATCGCCGACACTTCCACATGCTCGGCGGCTACGACGAGCGCCTGCCGTTCCTGGAGGATCAGCGTCTCGCCGCCCGCGTGCGCGACCGCGGGCACTGGATCGTGCTGCCGGGACACCTGCGCACGTCGGCGCGCCGCTTCGAGACCGAAGGCCACCGCCAGCGGTATCTGCTGATGGCGCTGATCATGGGTGCATACGTCGCCGGCCTCGACGAATTCTTCACCGAGGCCCCGCAGGTCTATTCCGAACAGTCCCGCACCCAGCATCTGCGGATCGAACCGTTCCGCGCGGTGCTGATGCGGCTGCTGGGGCGGCGGCCGTGGCGGGAGCGCCTCGGCATTCTGCTGCGCGCCGGACGCTTCGTGCGCCAGAACGCCTGGCAGCTGGCGCTGCTGCGCGATGTGCGGCGCGACGACGGCGACGACCGCTGCCTGCGGCGCTACGACCGTTACCTCGCGCCGCTGATCGACCACCGGCTCGCCGATGCGATCACCGCCGCGCTGCTGGCGATCTGGCTGTATCTGCTGCTGCCCCTGCGCCGCGACCACTGAGCGGACTCCGGCGCCGTGCTGCGGCGCAACAGCGTCTGCCGTCCGTCCCGCACGCCCCACCGTTCGTTTCGATCACGCCCCCACGACCGCCCCAGCGGTCACTTCCCCTCGACCAACGGCCACCGCATCGGCATCCACCCGCCGGATGATCCGCTCATCAGGATCGACCGCACGGCACGGGCACGGAAGCCCGACTTCGGAGGAGTGGACGATGCATCGACACACCGGACGTACCGGATGCACCTGGTTCAGAGCAGCGCAGGCCTGCCTGCTCGCGTTGCTGATGGCGCCGTCGGCGCAGGCCCTGGCGCTGTGCCCGTTCAAGGTCTGCATGCCACCGCCCACTGCCGTCCTTCCGGACCCGATGCCGAAATCGACGCTGAGCCTGCTGGCCCCGCCCGGGCAGCCGGACGAAACCATCGTGCGTTCGACGATCCAGTTGCTCGACTGGTCCACCCTCAGTTTCGGCCCGCGCCTGCGCCTGCAGGCCGACAGCCGTCTCGACGCGGAACGCATGCTGCGGCAGTGGCGCTACGGCCTCGGCGTCGGTGTCGACCTGCCCGGCGCGGGCGAACTGCACGCGACGCTCTACACCCGCAACAACCGCATCAAGGAAGGTCCCCACTATCAGCTCGCCGCCGGCGACGATGTCGATGCCGGCGACAACCGCTGGTCCTTCGGCGTCTATTGCGCGCCGGTCGAACGCATGCGCGGGCGGGACACCGTCGCCGTGGCCCCGCAATTGCGCCTGCATCTGGACCGGATGTTCGCGTGGCAGGGCCGCGCCGAACTCACCGTCGAGTACGCCCCCTGGCAGGCCCTCAGCGGCCGCGGACCGGACACCGCGGTGCCGCAGATCGGGCTGCGCATCTTCGGATTGTGATCCCACGGCGTGCGGAGACGACGCCGGAACCGCGACGCGCTGACCTGGGCCTGGGTGTCGAAGGACCGATAGCGCCGCGCGTCAGAACAGGCCTCTGCGCCTGAACAGCAGCAGCAGGGTCGCGCCGATCCCGGCGAGCACGCCGAGCACGATGAAGTAGCCGTAGCGCCAGTGCAGCTCCGGCATGTTGTCGAAGTTCATGCCGTAGATGCCGACGATCAGGGTCAGCGGAAAGAACACCGCCGACAGCACCGTCAGTGCCTGCATCACCCGGTTGGTGCGATGCGCCACCGCGGCGAAGTGCAGCTGCACCGCCGATTCGAGATCGCGCTCGAGGCTGGTCGCATGGTTGAGCACGCGGTCGACATGGCCGGTCAGATCGCGGTAGCGCACCTCATCGGATTGCTCCCACTCGAAGCGGCTGTCGCGGTGCCAGGCCTCCAGCGCGTCGACCTGCGTTTCCGCCACGGACTGCAGGCGCCGCACCTGTCGCCGCGCATCGAGCAGGCAGCGCCAGTCGTCCATCGCCGATCCCGGATCGAGCAGGCCGTCCTGCATCTCCGACAGGGCCGCGTCGATCGGCTCCCGGATCGCCAGATAGCGATCGACCATCGCATCCAGCATCAGCTGCGCGAGACGAAACGCCGAACCGGGCGACTTCAGGCGCCCGTCGAGCAGGCGCTGGCGCACCCGCCCGATGCTGACGCTGTCGACCGCACGCACGGTGACCAACAAGCGGTCGAACACGAAGAAGGCCGCCGAGCGCGGCTCGATCGGGAGCGGCCGGTCGTCCGGTCCCAGTCCCTGGAACACCACCATGTCGTAATCCGAGGTGCCGTCGAAGAACGACGGATGCGCCGGATTGAGACTGTCCTCCAGATGCTGCGGATCGATCGGCGCCGACACGATCGCGGACACCCGTTCCGGCCAGCCCGCCGCGTCATCGCGCTCCAGATCCAGCCACAGGAATCCATCCTCGGGCAGTGGACCTTGCGGGTCGGTCGCAACCGGACGCTGCCGCTCGGCGAAGTGATAGAGCTTCATGACGGAAACCATAGCAGTGCCGGGGCGGGCGGCGACAGCGCCGCCGCAGCCGTTGCCGCCGGCCGCGCGCCGGAGACGCCCCGCATCCGCTTCGGAATCGCCGCTGGGGGCGTATCACGGGACATCCGCGCCATGGCCGATCCGGACCTGCCAGGGTCCGTTACATTGCAGAAATTTATCCATTCGTTTTGAACAATCAATTTTATTAATTGATTGGCAGACATTACTGTCGATCCCACGCAGCACGCCCTCGCACGAACGGAGAAACAAGATGTCGACTCAGAGCAAATGCCCGGTCATGGGCCACGGCACCGGCAGCAACACCTCGGCCAGCGCCCGCGCCAACGCCGACTGGTGGCCCAACCAGCTCAACCTGAAGATCCTGCGCCAGCATTCGGCCAAGTCCGATCCGATGGATTCCGCGTTCGACTATGCCGAGGCTTTCAAGTCGCTCGACCTCGACGCCGTGATCAAGGATCTCCACGCGCTGATGACGGATTCGCAGGACTGGTGGCCGGCCGACTACGGCCACTACGGCCCCTTCTTCATCCGCATGGCCTGGCACAGTGCCGGCACCTACCGCACCTTCGACGGCCGCGGCGGCGCCGGCTCCGGCGAGCAGCGCTTCGCCCCGCTCAACAGCTGGCCGGACAACGCCAATCTCGACAAGGCCCGCCGCCTGCTGTGGCCGATCAAGCAGAAGTACGGCAACAAGATCTCCTGGGCGGACCTGATGATCCTGACCGGCAACGTCGCGCTCGAGTCGATGGGGCTGAAGACCTTCGGCTTTGCCGGCGGCCGCGCCGATGTCTGGGAACCGAGCGAGGACATCTACTGGGGCTCCGAGGCCGAGTGGCTGGGCGACAAGCGCTACAGCGGCGAGCGCGAGCTGGAGAATCCGCTGGCCGCGGTGCAGATGGGCCTGATCTACGTGAACCCGGAAGGCCCCAACGGCAATCCCGACCCGGTCGCCGCGGGACGCGACATCCGCGAGACCTTCGCGCGCATGGCGATGAACGACGAGGAAACCGTCGCGCTGACCGCCGGCGGCCACACCTTCGGCAAGTGCCACGGCGCCGGCGACGCGGCGCTGGTCGGCCCCGAACCGGAAGCGGCGGACGTCGACGCCCAGGGTCTGGGCTGGGTCAGCCGCCACGGCAGCGGCAAGGGCGGCGACACCATCACCAGCGGCATCGAGGGCTCGTGGACGCCGAATCCGATCCGCTGGGACTCGGGCTACTTCGACGTGCTGTTCGGCAACGAATGGGAGCTGGTCAAGAGCCCCGCCGGCGCGCATCAATGGACGCCGAAGACGCCGACCGACGCCAACATGGCACCGGCGGCGCACGACGCCTCCAAACGCGTGCCGATCATCATGACCACCGCCGACATGGCGATGCGCATGGACCCCGCCTACGAGAAGATCTCGCGCCGCTTCAAGGACGATCCGCAGGCCTTCGCCGATGCCTTCGCGCGCGCCTGGTTCAAACTGACCCACCGCGACATGGGCCCGGTCTCGCGCTATCTCGGCCCGCTGGTGCCGAAGGAGGAACTGATCTGGCAGGACCCGGTTCCGGCAGTCGATCACCCATTGATCGACGCGCAGGACATCGCCGGACTCAAGGCACAGATCCTCGCCTCCGGTCTGAGCATTCCGCAGCTGGTGGCGACGGCCTGGGCCTCGGCATCGACCTTCCGCGGGTCGGACAAGCGCGGCGGCGCCAATGGCGCGCGCATCCGCCTGGCGCCCCAGAAGGACTGGGTCGTCAATCAGCCGGCCGAGCTGGCGAAGGTGATCGGCACGCTCGAGCAGATCCAGGACGCGTTCAACGCCGGCGGCAAGCAGGTCTCGCTGGCCGATCTGATCGTGCTCGGCGGCTGCGCCGCGGTCGAGGCCGCGGCGAAGAAGGCCGGGCATGACGTGACGGTCCCGTTCTCGCCGGGCCGTACCGACGCGTCGCAGGAACAGACCGACGTCGAATCCTTCGCGGTACTCGAGCCGATGGCGGACGGCTTCCGCAACTACCTGCGCGAAGGCTATCCGGCGCGCCCGGAGGAAGCCCTGGTGGACAAGGCGCAGCTGCTGACCCTGACCGCACCGGAGATGACGGTCCTGGTCGGCGGCCTGCGCGTCCTCGGCGCCAACGCCGGCGCCTCCGCGCACGGCGTGCTGACCCGGCGTCCGGGCGTGCTCAGCAACGACTTCTTCGTCAACCTGCTCGACATGGGTGCCGAATGGAAGCCGGCGCAGAACGACGGGGTCTACGAGATCCGCGACCGCGCGAGCGGCGCCGTCAAATGGACCGCCACCCGCGTCGACCTCGTGTTCGGCTCCAACTCGCAGCTGCGCGCGCTCGCCGAGGTCTACGCCTGCGACGACGCCGGCGACAAGTTCGTGCGGGACTTCGTCGCGGCCTGGGACAAGGTCATGAACCTGGATCGTTTCGATCTGGCGTAGCCGACGCCACCCCGTCGCGCCGGAGCGGCATCTCGACGTCCGGCACGACGGGTCTTCCGCCCACCGTCATGGGGCCCGCCGCTTAGCCGGCGGGTCCCATGGCATGTCCGCGGCATCGTCGAGCGTCCGGCGCGAGCCGTCATGGATCGCCGCGCGGGGACGCGGACGCCAGGAGACCGTGCACCCGCGCGTTGATGTGCCATGCACACGGACCGACGTATGCTTCGCGACCGGACCCCACACCGCGCGCCTGCCGCGCCGCCGATGTCGCACCCATGTTTGGCAGCAGCGAACCGAACAGTTACCGCATCCTCCGCGTTCTAGCGCGGCTGCGCCTCGCGGTGGCACTGCTGCAGGCCGCGACCATCGTGGCGGTCGGCCGCTACTTCGACGGCGATATTCCGGTGACGGCGATGCTGTCGGTCCCGGCGAGCCTGCTCGGGTGGAATCTGCTGGTGTGGTGGCGCCTGGGGCGTTGGCGCTACGCCGCGCAGATCGAGGTCGTGAGCCATCTGGCGGTGGATATCGCCGCGCTGACGGCACTGCTGTGGCTGTCCGGCGGGCCCGGTAACCCCTTCGTTTCGCTGTACCTGCTGCCGATCGCACTGGCGGCAGCCAGCCTGTCGTCGCCCTACGCGTGGACCGTCATGGCGCTGTGCACCGGTGCGTATACGGGCATGCTGTGGGCCCATATCCGCCCGATGGATCTGCCGGGAGGCGAATTCTTCCACTGGCATGTCGTCGGCATGTGGGTCAATTTCGTGCTCGGCGCGGCGCTGCTGACCGGCACGCTGGGCGCGCTGGCGGCGGCGCTGCGGCGGCGCGAGGCGGATCTTGCCACCGCACGCGAATCCGCCCTGCAGGACGAACGCATCCTCGCCACCGGCGCGCTGGCCGCGGGCACGGCTCACGAGCTCAACACGCCGCTGTCGACGATGGCGGTCCTGATCGAGGAGCTGCGACAGACCCAGCAGCAGGACACCGACCTGCAGGACGACCTTGGACTGCTTGCCGATCAGATCGAGCATTGCCGGCGCAGCCTGCGCAACATGCTGTCCGCCGCCGACCCGGCGCGGCACGGCCCGGAAGCGGCGAAGTCCCTGCGCGAGTTTCTGCACGCGACCTTCGATCGCTGGCGCCTGATCCGGCCCGAGCCGGACGTCGACGTGATCTTCGAGGACGGCTTCCACGATCCGCGCGTGATCCCGCAACCGACGCTGGCGCAGGCGTTGACGAACCTGCTCAACAACGCGGCCGATGCGTCGGCCGCCCGCGACAGCGACCACGTCGGCGTGCGTTGCCGGGCGACCCGCGACTGGCTCAGCGTGATCATCGACGACGACGGCCCCGGCCTTCCGGAACATCAACTCGAATCCGCGGCGCGAGGCCTGGCATCGACCAAACCGGACGGTTTCGGGCTGGGCCTGGTGCTGTCCAACACCAGCATCGCCCGGCTCGGCGGCGAGGTGCAGTTGTTCAGCCGGCCGGAGGGCGGCCTGCGCACACAGGTCCGGGTTCCGCTCTCGGCCTTGCAGCAGGCACCGGGATGAAGCCGCAGATCGATCCCATTCTGCTGATCGAGGACGACCCGGTGTTCGCATCGGTCCTGGCGCGCGCGCTGCGTCGCCGCGGCTACACCGTCAACATCGCCACCGATGCCGCACAGGCCCTGGCGATCGTGCGTGAAACGCCACCGCGCGCGGCGGTCGTCGACCTGAAACTCGGCGAGGATTCCGGACTCGCGCTGATCCCGCAGCTGCAGGCACTGGCACCGCAGACCCGTATCCTGATGCTGACCGGCTACGCCAGCATCGCGACCGCCGTCTGCGCGATCAAGAAAGGGGCATTCGACTATCTGCCCAAACCCGCCGGCGCCGACGCGGTGATTGCCGCACTCACAGGTACCGAGCAGACCGATCCCGAGGCGGACGAACAGAGCGCACTGTCGCCACGCCGCCTGATGTGGGAACACATCCAGCGCGTGCTCGCCGAACACGACGGCAACATCTCCGCGGCGGCGCGTGCGATGGGCATGCACCGCCGCAGCCTGCAGCGCCGGCTGGCCAAACGCCCGGTCCAGCGCTAGGGCGCTGCGACAATTTGTCGCATTCCGAACGGGAACCCGGGCTGCCAGCATAGGTCCCCGATTTCGACGGCGGTCGGCGCATGCGTCGCGGGGGACCCGGTCCGCCATTCCGAAACAGGGTGCGCTGTTGCGCCCCGGGGCTGCGGCGGCCGGACGTTGGGGGAGCTCGAATGGGCACCGGTGCCAGCAGATTTTGGCTCACCGATCGATCCGACGCATAACAACCCAGTGAACACCCAATCTTCCAAACACCGTGCCGGGCACTCCCGGCGCGCCGGTATCTCTCGGCTCTCGCCCTGGATGGGCGCGGCCACCCTCGCGCTCACCGCCGGGCTGGCGCATGGCCAGGAACCGCCCGCCGACACCGAGGCGGCGGATGAGACACAAGCCACGGCCCTCGACACCATCACCGTCACCGCCACGCGCAGCGAGCGCTACAGTCGCGAGGTCACCGAGTCGATCGCGGTGATCGACGAAGCGCGCATCGAGGCGGCGCCAATGTTCAACGTCTCCGACGCGTTGCGCGGCACCCCCGGCGTGCTGATCGAATCGATGAACGGCGGCTATGACGCGCGCATCTTCATCCGCGGCGCCGGTCTCAAGGCGAACTACGGCGTGCGCGAGCTGATGCTGCTGCGCGACGGCGTGCCGGTGACCGATCCGGACAGCTTCACGCGGCTCGACTTCGTCGACACCCAGGACATCCAGCGCATCGAGGTGGTCAAGGGGCCGGGCAACATCTACGCCACCGGCTCGGCCGGCGGCGTCATCCACCTGATCAGCCGCTCCGTCTTCGACCGCGGCGCCGACCAGATCAAGCTCGGCATCGGCAACTACGGCGCACGCAACCTGCACACCCGCATCGGCCGCGACATCGGATCGCGGCAGGCGATGTCGTTCACGCTGTCCTACCGGGAAAAGAACAACGACTGGCGTCCGCAGAATGCGTTCGAGACGGTCAACGCCGCGCTCAAGCACGGGATCACCTTCGACGATGGCGCGGTGCTCGAATCCGAACTTGCCTACAACGACGCCAGCCTCGAACTGCCCGGCTCGATGAACCAGGCCCAGTACGACGAATATCGGCGGACCGGCGAGCAGACCGACAACAACACCGCGTTCGACGACAGCGGGCGCTACTCCGAGACGTGGTCGTTCAACAGCCGTTACCTGAAGCCGGTCGGCGCGGCGCTCGTGTTCAGACCGCGCGTGTACGCCACCTACTGGCAGCATCTGCATCCGATCACCGGCCAGATCAGCGAGGTGCCACGCAACCTGATGCTTGGCACCGATCTGGAATTCGCGTACCGCCACCAGCTCCTCGGTCCGTCCGAACTCGTCGCCGGCGTCACGCTGCGACGCGATGACGGCGACAGTCGCAGCTACGAGTACGGCGACGTCCAGACCATCCCGTCGGGCCGCATCGTCGCGACGCGCTCCGACCGCAAGGGCGACCTCGCCGGCACCAGCCAGACCACCAACGACGTTCGCGGCATCTTTGCCCAGGAAACGCTGCGCCCCGCCGACGGCTGGCTGATCGACCTGGGCTTCCGGCTCGACCGCATCAGCATCAACGAGGACGGCAACGAGCGCTCGACCTACGACTTCGCTTCCGGAACCTATGTCGACGGCGCCGGCGTCACCCGGCTGAATCAGGCCTTCGACCTGTTCAATGCCCGCCTCGGCGCGAACTACGCGCTGAGCGAGATCCTCAATCTGTTCGGCGTCGTCGCCCAGGGCGAGCAGGTGCCGTTCTCCAACGAACTGGCGGACAACCCGGCGCTCAAACCGGCTACGGTGCGCAACGTCGAGGTCGGCCTGAAGGGGCGCGCCCGGCACTGGGCCTTCGACGTCTCGGTATTCCGGATGAAGGTCGAGGACGAGATCATCCAGGTCCTCGAGGACGTCAACGACACCAGCTTTCAGAATGCCGGACGCACCGACAAATCCGGCGTCGAGCTGGCCAGCAACTTCGAGCTGACCGACGGACTCTGGGCCGGGTTCAACTACACTTACAGCGACTTCCGCTACGACGAGTTCGTCGAAGTCGTCGGCGGCACCGAGTTCGACCGCTCCGGCAACCGTCTGCCGCAGATTCCGCGCCACCAGTACAGCGTGTTCGCCAGCTACCGGCACCCGGTCGGCGTCAGCGCGCGCGTCCAGACAGATACCTGGGGCGAATACGAGGTCGACAACGCCAACAGCGAGACCTTCGACGGCTACGACTGGATCACCAGCCTGGACCTGGCCTACGAGACCGGACCGCACAAGGTGTCGGCGCATGCGCAGAACCTGTTCGACGAGCGCTACGCGGTCCGCGTCACCAAGTCGCGCGAGCTCGCGTACACCCCGGGAGCGCCACGCTCGCTCCTGATCAGCTACCGCTACCAGTTCTGAGGCCGGTCATGTTCGAGTTGGCTCACCAAACCGCGCAAATCCTGCTGTGGCCGACGCTGCTGGCGATCGACGTGCTGTTCGCGTACGCCCTGGTCGAGGCGGGACGCTTCGCCGTGCAGAACGTCCAACGCCGTCGCGCCCGCGCCGACTGGCAGCGTTTCGTCGACACCGGCGGCCGCGGCGACATCCCGACCCGCGGCTATCCCGTCGCCGCCCTGTTCGCATCCGACACCGGCCTGCGCCTGCACCAGGCCGAGGTCTTCGCGCTCAAGCGACTCGAAGCAGTCCGCGTCGTCACCCGCGTCACACCGATGCTCGGGCTGGTCGCCACGCTGATTCCGATGGGCCCCGCGCTGATCGCGCTGAGCGAGAACAACGTCTATGCGATGGGCGAACACATGCGCACGGCGTTCACCGCGGTGATCCTGGGGCTGGCCACCTCGGTGATCACCTTCTGGATCGCCAGCGTGCGCAAGCGCTGGTACGCCGAGGAGATCGTCGCGCTGGAACCGCTGATCGCACGCACCGGGAACACGCCCGCAAGGGCCACATCAGAAGAGCAACACCCGCATCGGGAGGCTGCCTGATGAGCCTGCGCATTCTCGACGAGGACGAGGAGCTCAATCCGATCCTCTCGGTGGTCAATCTCATCGATGTCTTTCTGGTGCTGGTGGCGGCGCTGCTGATCATCATCGCCCGCAATCCGCTGAACCCGTTCAGCAGCGACGACGTGGCGGTGATCAAGAACCCGAACACCCCGCAGATGGAAATGCTGGTCAAGAAGGGCGAGAAGATCGAGCGCTACACCGCCAGCGAGGCGATCGGCCAGGGCGAGGGCAGCCGCGCCGGCGTCGCCTACCGGCTGAAGGACGGGTCCTTCATCTACGTTCCCGAGCAATGAGCCCTCCGGCCCGTCCGACCGCGGACGGGCCGGACGCAGTCGTTTGAACATTGACCGATATCGAGGTTCTTCCATGCGTCTTCTGTTCGCCCTGGCCTGCCTGTGCCTGCCACTGCTCACCTGGGGCGCCGAACCACCCAGCGTGCTGATCGTCGCCGGATCGGCCAGCGAGCCGGCGAAGCTGCGCATGCTGCTCGAGCTGGGCCGCGACGCCGGCCTGCGAGTCGACACCGTCAACACCGCCGGCCAGGATCCCGAACGTCTCGGCCAGCGCATGCTCGGCTACGACGCCGTGCTGCTGGATTACGTCTACATGGGCGCGCTGATGCCGGTGATCAACAGCTATCGCGGCGTGCTGGCGCGGCATCCCGGCGTGGTCTTTCCCGGCCTGATGTGGCGCGACCCCAGCCTGGTCCGCGGACTGTCGCCGGAGCGGGCGCGGACGCTGTTCGCGTACTACGACAATGGCGGCCGCGAAAACTACCGTCGCATGTATGCCTGGATGCGGCACACGCTGTTCGGACAGGGCGACCCGGCGGCGCCGCCGATCGTCTATCCGGACGCCGGCTACTACCACCCGGACTATCCGCAGCGCGTCTTCGCGAGTCTGGAGGCGTTGCTGACGTGGCGCGCGCCCGCCGGCGGCCAGCCGGTGATCGGCGTCGGCCTGCACCGCACGGTGCTGGCGGCCGACACCACGATGAGCGTCGATGCCGTGATCCACGGGCTCGAAGCCAGGGGTGTCTATGCCTTCGGCTACTACCACGACACCACCCAGCCGATGGCGCCGATGATGCGGCGCGACGGCGCCGTCTTTCCCGACCTGCTGATCAGCTTCCGCGGCATCATGACCAGCCCGGACCTGCGCGCCGCCGAACTCGCCGAACTCGACGTGCCGATGCTCGATGCCCTGGACGTGCGCATGGATTCGCTGGAGCAGTGGATGGCGGACGATCAGGGCTTCCCCATGTTCGCGATGGGGCCATGGTTCGTCCAGGCCGAGATGGCCGGCATGATCGACCCGACGGTGATCTCGACCCGCACCCTCGACGACGGCCATGTACTGGTGCCCGGACATCTCGAGTCGCTGGTGCAGCGCAGCCTCAACTACATCAAGCTGCGGCGCACGCCCAACGCCGACAAGCACCTGGCGATGCTGGTATGGAACTCCCCGGAGGGTGAGGAGAACTTCAGCGCCTCGTTCCTCAACCTGCCGGAGTCGATCGTCGGCATCGAGACCGCGCTGCAGCAGGCCGGCTACCGCATCGAACCGCGCGACGGCGAGCAGATCGTCCAGGCCCTGCAGTCGATGATGCGGCCGTACTACCGCGTGCACAGCGAGACCGCGATGCGTGAACTGCTGGCGCAGGATCTGGCCGAGGCCGTGCCGGTCGCCGCATACCGGGCATGGTTCGAGTCGCTGCCCGAGACGGTCCGCACCGAAACCATGGCCGCCTGGGGCGACCCGGCGCAGACCTATCTGAACCTCGATCTCGACGGCGAGCGGGTGTTCGTGATCCCACGACTGAAGCTCGGCAATCTGCTGCTGCTGCCGCAGCCGCTGCGTGGCGACAAGCGCGACCGCGAGAAGGACATCCTCCACGACAAGCGCGTGCCGGTGCACCATGCCTACCGCGCGGTCTATCACTATCTGGTCCACCACTACCGCGCCGACGCGATCATTCACCTCGGCACGCACGGCACCCAGGAGTGGCTGCCCGGCAAGGAACTCGGGACCTGGAAGTACGACGACACGCAGACCACGGTCGGCGACGTCCCGGTGATCTACCCGTACAACGTGCAGAACGTCGGCGAGGCCCAGATCGCCAAGCGCCGCGGCCGCGCGGTCGTGATCTCGCACAACACTCCGCCGTTCGCGCCGGCCGGTCTCTACGACGAGCTCACCGTGCTGCACGAACTGACCCACAACTACCGTCTGCTCGAAGACGGCCGGGTCCGGCAGAACACCGCCGGCGAGATCCTCGACAAGCTGGTCGAGCTCGAACTGGACCAGGATCTGGCGCTGGACGTCGCACGCGAGCGCGAGGCCCTGCTGGCCGATTTCCAGCCGGTGTTCGAGCGCGTGCACGCCTATTTGGAGCAGATCGCCGGCATGGCGCAGCCGCTGGGCATGCACACCTATGGCGAAGTCGCCGAGACCGACCACGTCCTGCTGACGATCCTGCAGATCCTGGGCCCCGACTACATCGCCGCCGCCGAGCGCAGCGCCGGCGTCACCGCCGGCAGCGACGGCTTCTTCACGCGTCCGTATGCCGAGATCCTGGAAACCGCGAGCTTCCGGCTGCTCAAGCGCGCGCTGACCGGCGACGAATCGCTGGATGCCTTCGATCCGGCGATCCGCGATCAGCTTGCCGAGGGGCGGCGCCATTACGCCAACTTCCTCGGCGAACGCGAGATGGAGCATCTGCTGGCGGCGCTCGAGGCGCGCTACATCCCCACCGGCACTGGCAACGACCCGCTACGCAATCCCGACGCGGTTCCGACCGGACGCAACGTCTTCGCGTTCGATCCCGACAAGATCCCGACCCGGGCCGCATGGGAAGCGGGCCAGACCCTCGCGCAGGATCTGATCGACACCTACAAGGCCAAACACGGCGTCTATCCGGACAAGCTCGCGTTTTCGCTGTGGTCCACCGAGACGCTGAAGCACTACGGCGTACTCGAAGCCGAGGTTCTGTACCTGCTCGGCGTGCGTCCGGTGTGGAACCGGCGCGACGACGTGGTCGACGTCGAGGTGATTCCAATGAGCGAGCTCAAACGGCCGCGCGTCGATGTGGTGCTGTCGGCCACCGGCCTCTATCGGGACAATCTCTCGCCGGTCATGGACCGGCTGTCGCGCGCGGTGCTCAAGGTCGCCGCGCTGGCCGAGCCGGACAATCCCCTGCACGCCAACGCCGAGGCGCTGCGCCGGCAGCTGATCGAACGGGGGATCGCGCCCGAACAGGCCGAGCGCCTGTCGCGCGTGCGCATGTTCGCCAACCAGTCCGGGGTCTACGGCACCCAGCTGCCCGACGCGACCCTGGCGTCGGACACCTGGGACGACGAAGCGCCGCTGGCGCAGACCTACCTGTCGCGCATGGGCTACCTGTACGGCGCCGAGGACGGCACCCGCAACGTCAAGCTCGACGACATCGACCTGTATGCCGAGAACCTGCGCGGCACCAAGGCCGCGGTGTTCTCGCGCTCGTCCAACCTGCACGGCATCCTGTCGATCGACCATCCCTTCGAGTATCTCGGCGGCATCGGCCTCGCGGTCCGCCACCTCGACGGCAGCACTCCGGACATGTACATCTCCGACCTACGCAACAGCCGCGACTTCCGCAACGACACCGTCGCCGACTTCATCAGCAAGGAGCTGCGCACGCGCTACTACCATCCGCGCTGGGTCGCCGAGATGATGGCCGACGGCTACTCCGGCGCCAACGAGATCCTCGACGTGGTCAACAACTTCTGGGGCTGGAACGTCATGGATCGCGACAGCGTGCGCGCCGACCAGTGGCAGGCGCTCTACGAGATCTACGTCGAGGACCGGCTCGAGCTCGGCGTCGACGAATGGTTCAAGCAGGTGCATCCCGCCGCCCGCGCGCAGATCGCCGAACGCATGCTCGAGGCCGTGCGCAAGGGTTACTGGGACGCACCGGACGCAGTCGTCCGGCGCCTGACCGAGGTCTGGCTGGAGATCGCCGAGAACCGCGATCTCTACACCGAGAATCAGGTGTTCAAGGACTACGTCGCCGCCACCGCCGCGGGCTTCGGTCTCGACCCCGGACCCGCCCGGCGCGATCCGCAGTCCAGCGCCGAAGCGGCGCCCGAATCGACCCGGACGGTCGAGGGCATCCGCCTGGAACGCACCGCATCGACCGAGACCGAACCGGAGCCGCGGCACTGGCTGCTGCTCGCGCTGCTGCTCGGACTGTTCCTGCTCGGCGCCCTGCACGAACACTGGCGCGGACATCCGCCACGGCCCGCCTGAGACGGTGCGGTTCCGGCGCTGAATCCGTCCTGCCGCCCCGGCAACGGCCGCGACCGCGACCGCGTCCGGGGATATCAGCCCGCCGTCCGCGGCCGCGCCGGCCCGGGCGCCATCAGGTAGCGGGCGATGAGCCGCGCCAGCTCACGGGCCAGCACCCTGGGATCCTGACCGACCGGCGCGTTGATGAAGATGCCCTCCACCGCGTCGATCAGGATCCGCAGCGACAGGTTCAGGTCCGACACGTCCAGACTCTCGGGCCGCCTGATCAGCACCCCACGCAGAAACTCGGCGATCTGGGCCTTGGCGTTCTGCAGCTTCTCCTGAAAGTGCGCATCCGGCGCCTGACGGATCCTGCGCAGCAGCAGCGGGCCGTCGGGATCGGCGGAGTAGACGCTGAACACCAATGCCTCGAGGGTTTCCTGCAGCCCCATCGCCGGATCGGGCGTCACCGCACGCAGGCCGGTCACCAGCCGGCTCGAGTAGCTGTCCAGCACCGCGTCATAGATTTCGTTCTTGTCCGCGAAATACTGGTAGACGCTGCCGATGCTCACCCCGGCGAGTTCCGCGATCCGGTTGGTCGAGGTCGACTGGTAGTCGGTTCGCAGCAAAAGCTGAGCAGCCGCGTCCACGATGGCCGTCACCGTCGCCGTGGAACGTGACTGTTTTGGCTTTCTTTTCAGTTTCTTGCGCGCATCCAACGGTGCCCTCCCGCAGCTCCGGAATGTGAGTTCCAGAATGTGAGCTTGAACTCATAATGTTGTCCGGACCCGCGCGGGGCAACGGCTCGATATCCCGCGCGTACACATCCAGGAGGAGATCTCGAGCATGTTCGGCCTGTTTGCCAAACGGGCGCACCGCGTCGTGATCAACGGCCGGCCGGCGCTGACCCTCACCCGCAACGAGACCATTCTCAATGGCGCGCTGCGCGGCGGCCTGCAGATTCCCCACAGCTGCAAGGTCGGGGGCTGCGGCAGCTGCAAGTGCCGCCTGCTGGAGGGCCGGGTCCGGGAATTCACCGACAAGTCCTACCTACTCAGCAAGGAGGACATCGCCGCCAACATGATCCTGGCGTGTCAGAGCGCCCCACGGAGCGACGTCGCGGTGGAGTTTCCCGGATGGAGCGGGGACATCCGGGCAATCGACGGCAGGATCACCGCGGTCGACCGGCTGACCCGGGACATCGCCGAAATCCGGATCCGACTCGAACAGCCGCTGCGCTATCGCGCCGGGCAGTCCGCGCGGCTCAAGGCCAGCGGGACCGACATTCCCGAACGCAGCTATTCGTTCGCCCATCGCTGCGACGCAGCCGGCACCCGCGATGTGGCATTCATCGTCCGCGCGGTCGAGCAGGGGCGCATGTCCAACTGGCTGCTCGATGCGCGGGCGCCGGAGCGCCGGATCCGGCTGACCGGCCCGCAGGGCGACTTCCACCTGCGCGACGCGAGCCGACCGGTGATTGCCGTCGCCGGCGGCAGCGGCCTGGCGCCGATCAATGCCCTGCTCGAGGCCGCGATCGCGGACAACGCGGCGATCCTCGACCAACCGGTGACGCTGCTGCTGGGCATGCGCACCCAGCGCGATCTCTACTACGGGAACGCACTGGCGCGCCTCGCCGGACAGTGGCGCGCGGCGTTCGGGATCGTTCCGGTCCTGTCGTCCGAGCCGGAGGACAGCGATTGGCGCGGCGCCCGCGGCTTCGTCAGCGACGCAATCCGGACGGCGGACTGCGCCGCCGCCAGCGCCTATCTGTGCGGGCCTCCGGCGATGGTCGACGCCGCCATGAAGGTCATGCTCGACGCCGGCATGCCGCCCCAGCGAATTCACTTCGACCGCTTTACCGACCAGTCCCGCGCGAACCGTTGAAATCCCTCTCGGCCGAGCACCCGGAGAATCCCATGTTCCGATATCTTCGCTTCTTCATCACCCCCGCAACGATGCTGCTGATGGCGGCCGGCCTGTTCGCCGGCGGCTTCTGGCTGTGGCTGCCGGCGCTGGCGTTCGTCTTCGGCATCGCCCTGCTCGACCAGTTCTTCGCGCAGGACAGCAAGGACGTGCCCTACCGCCATCCATGGGTTCTGGATCTGGCCCTGTACGCGTCGACACCCGCCGCCGTCGCCATATTCGTGGCGCTGTTCTGGGTCGCCGGCAGCGGCGCGCAGGACGGACTCGGACTCGGCGCGTGGATCGAACGGCTCACCGGCGTCGACGTCATCGCCCGGCGCAACGCGACGCCCTGGTACGACGACGTCCTGATGCTGCTCATCATCGCCATCCCCATCACCGGCGCCGGCGGACTGGCGGGACACGAGCTGACCCATCGCACCTGGCGCCCGTTCGACCTGTGGCTCGGCCGCCTGACCATGGCGCTGAACTGGGGAATCGCGTTCCCGATCGAACATGTCTACGGGCACCACTCCTACGTCGGCACGCCGAAGGATCCGGCCACCGCCGCGCGCGGCGACAGCATCTACGCCCATATCCCCAAGGCCATGTACCGGACCATCGTGAACGCGTGGGAGATCGAACTGGCGCGGCTCGACAAGCTCGGGAAGCGGCCGTGGTCCCCGTCCAACGCGCTGCTGCGCATGGGTCTGTTCGCGGCGTCGTTCACGCTGCTGGCGTATCTGATGTCCGGCTGGCTCGGCGTGATCTTCCACCTGTGCATCTGCGTGCTGACCAAGGTCGTGCTGGAGATCCTGAACTACGTCGAGCACTACGGCATGCTGCGCGTGCCCGGCGAACCGGTTCAGCCCCGCCATTCGTGGAACTGCAATCACGCCATCAGCACCATCTTCACCTACAACCTCACGCGGCATAGCCATCACCACGCCGACGCGCAGGTGCCGTTCCAGGACCTGCGCGCCTATCCGGAGCAACCGGAAATGCCTGGAGGCTTCATGGCCGCCTACGTCAGCAGTTTCATTCCGCCGTTGTGGCGACGGCGGATCACGCCGAAACTGATCCAGTGGGACCGGCACTACGCGTCGGCGGACGAGCAGCAACTGGCCCGCCGCGCCAACCACCTCAGCAACTGGCCGGAACTGATCGCCTGATCGGCGGGCCCTGACGTCGCCAGACGCGTCAGCGCCCCGCCGCGCTGGCGCGTCCGCAAATGTCCCCCCGCTTTCGCGGCCGGATAATGGCAGTCACTCGAATGAACGGCGCGCGGCCCCGTGCCGCACGGCTCTCCTCGTTCAACGGAACTGCCACGATGACCACCCACTCCGTCCGTCGCACGCCCTCCCGCGTGCTGCGCAACCTGCACGACCGCATCCGGATACCGCAGCAGCTGAGCCGCGCCGGACAGACCCCGTTCGAGGTAATCGCCGAGGACGAGATCGTCAGCCTGCGTCACTACCCACCCGCCGGACCGGTACGCGCCGACCGGCAGCCGATCGTGATCGTGCCGCCGCTGGCGGTGAACATGCTGATCTACGACCTGTTCCCGGAGCGCAGCCTGGTCGCGTTCCTGCGCGACCAGGGATACCCGCTGTATCTGATCGACTGGGGCCGGCCGACGCGGCGGCAGGCCCACTACCGGCTGGCGACCTATCTGACCCGCTTCATGCCGGAGATGCTACGCAAGGTGCGGGCACACAGCGGCCACCGGCGCCTGACCCTGCACGGCTGGAGCATCGGCGCGATGCTGAGCTATGCGTACACGGCGCTGGGCGATCCGGACATCGAACGCCTGGTGCTGCTCGGCCCGCCCTGTGACTACCACGCCAAGGGCATGCAGAACCGCCGCCTCGCCGCGCCGCTCAAGACGCTGCAGAACACCACCGGCTGGGGCGTGCACCGCTCGCCGCGGGTGCTGTGGCACGTGCCCGGCTGGGCCAACGCGCTGGGGTTCAAACTGATGAGCCCGGGCACGACGCTGCGCGGCTATACCCAGCTGCTGCGGCGCCTGGACGATCGCGAGTTCGTCGCCGCACACGCCACCAATGCCGCGTTCCTCGACGACATGGTCGCCTACCCCGGCGGCGTGATGCAGGACATCGTGCAGTACCTGGTCACCGACAACGTGCTCGCGCACGGCCGCCTGCCGATCCACGGCAGCCCGGCGCGGCTCGCCGACATCCGCGCCCGCGTGCTGATGGTGGTCGGCGACAAGGATCCGATCATCACCCCGCAGGCGAGCCGCCGCCTGATCGAGCTGATGGCGCACGCCGACTGCGAGATGATCGAGGTTCCGGGCGGGCACATGAGCATCGTCAGCGGCAGCGCCGCGCCGACCGAGATCTGGCCGCGCGTCGCCGCTTGGCTGGCGGCGGACTAGCCCCCACACAGTCACGCACCCAGGCCAACAAAAAAACCGCCGGCGGCTGCCGGCGGTTTTTCGATACAGGCGTTGCGGCGGGGCTCAGCCCTGCAGCAGCTCCTCGACCGCGGCGCGCTCTTCACGCAGCTCGGTCTCGGTCGCGTCCATGCGGGCGCGCGAGAACTCGTCGACCGACAGGCCCTGCACGATCTCGTACTGGCCGTCCTTGCAGATGCAGGGGTAGCCGTAGACGACGCCCGGCTTGATGCCGTAGCTGCCGTCGGACGGCACGCCCATGCTGACCCACTTGCCGTTGGTGCCCAGCGCCCAGTCGCGCATGTGGTCGACGGCGGCCGAGGCGGCGGAGGCGGCGGACGACAGGCCACGGGCCTTGATGATCGCGGCGCCGCGCTGCTGCACGGTCGGGATGAAGTCCTTCTCGACCCAGTCCTGATCGACCAGGCTCTTGGCCGGCTGACCCTTGACGGTGCAGTGGCTGATGTCCGGGTACTGCGTGGAGCTGTGGTTGCCCCAGATGATCATGTTGTCGATGTCGGTGTGATGCGATCCGGTCTTGGCCGCCAGCTGCGACAGCGCACGGTTGTGGTCCAGACGCACCATCGCGTGGAACTGCTTCGGGTCCAGGCCCTTGGCGGCGGTCGCGGCGATCAGCGCGTTGGTGTTGGCCGGGTTGCCGACGACCAGCACGCGCACGTCCTTGCTGGCCTTGGCGGCGATGGCCGCGCCCTGCGGTCCGAAGATGCCGCCGTTGGCGGTCAGCAGGTCCTTGCGCTCCATGCCCGGACCGCGCGGACGCGCGCCGACGAGCAGCGCGTAGTCGGTGCCTTCAAAGCCTTCCATCGGATCGGAGTGCATCTCGATGCCGGCGACCAGCGGGAACGCGCAATCGTCGACCTCCATCACCGTGCCCTTGAGCTTCTCCAGCACTTCCGGCACCGGCACTTCGAGCAGCTGCAGGATGACCGGCTGGTCGGGGCCCAGCATCGAGCCGCTGGCGATGCGGAAGATGAGCGAGTAGGCGATCTGGCCGGCGCCGCCGGTGATGGCGACCTTGACGGGCTTTTTCATGTCCAATTAACTCCCAGTGAATCGGTGACGGGGGGTGATCCTGGTCACAGGCATTGAAGGGGGGCGCAATTTTAACCATTTCGCCACCGTCTGTCGGGACCGGCCTGCCGTCTACGCCCAAAGTCGGGGCCCGCCCCCTCACATCCCCTGCTGCAGGACCAGCCGCGGCGGGGTGCGCAACACCCGCCGCAGCGACAGCCAGCCCAGTCCGGCGACCAGCGCGGCACCGCTGAACGCGCCGATCAGCCACAGGCTCGGGCGCGGGCCGTAGGGAATCTCGAACACCTGCGCGGCCAGCACCCAGGCCACGGTCTGCGCCGCCACCGCCGCGACCAGTCCGGCCAGCGCGCCGAGGACCGCGTACTCGGCGACCAGCCCGCGTGCGATCAGGGTCGAGCGCGCGCCCAGCGCGCGCAGCAGCGCGGTCTCGCGCACCCGTTCGGCGCGGGTGCCCTCGATCGCCGCCAGCAGCACGGTCAGTCCCGCCGCCAGTGTGAACAGGAAGATGAACTCCAGCGCGGCAACGATGCGGTCGACGATGCCGCGCACCTGATTCATCAGCGCCTCGATGTCCAGCGCGGTGACGTTGGGAAACTGCGCGACCAGATCCCGCAACAGCGCGCGCTGCGCCTGCGGCAGATAGAAGCTGGTCAGATACTGGCGCGGCACCGTGTCCGGCACCGCGCCGGGCGGCGCGAGCAGGAAGAAGTTGGGGCGGAAGCTGTCCCACTCGACCGTGCGGAAGTTGCTGACGGTGAAGCTGATGCGCTCGCCGGCGAAGTCCAGGGTCATGCGGTCGCCGAGCTTCAGGTTCAGGCGCTCGATCGCGTACTCGTCCGCCGACAGCAGCGGCTCGCCGCGCCCGGCCTCGCCCCACCACTGGCCCTCGACGATGCGGTTGTCCGGGTTCAGCGTGGCGGTCCACGACAGGTTGAAGTCGCGGTTGATCCAGCGCTGGGTCTCGAGGTCGTCGAAGGAATCGACCGTGACCGGCTCGTCGTTGAGCGCAACGAGGCGGCCGCGCGCCATCGGCCAGAACTGGATGCCGGGCTGGCCACGCTCGGCGAAGAAGGCGCGCAGCGGTTCGACCTGCGCCTGCTGGATGTTGATCAGGAACTGGTTCGGCGTCTCCGGCGGCAGACGGTTCTGCCAGGTGCGCAGCAGGTCCTGGCGCACCACCGAGACCAGCAGCAGCGCCAGCAACGCCAGACCCAGCGCGGTGACCTGGACGATGGTCGCGCGCTTGCGCCGCGCGACGTTGCCGAGGCCGAAGCGCCAGCTCACGCCGACGCGGCTGCGCAGCGGCGCGAGCATGCGCACCAGCAGCGCGGCCAGCAACGCGAGGACCAGCAGGCTGGCGCCGGCCCCGACCAGCACGGTCCCGGCCAGCTTCGGATCGCCGGTCGCCAGCCACAGCAGTCCGGCGGCGCTGGCCACGGCCGCGAGCCAGACGCCGTGCGACAGCCCGCCAGCGACGGTGGCGCGCTGGAACACCCGCAACGGCGGTGTGCGCCGCGCGTCGAGCATCGGCGGCGCGGCGAAACCCAGCAGCATGAGGAACCCGAGCGCCGCGGCGCTCGCCAGCGGCCACAGCGGCGCCGCCGGCAGTTCGATCTGCAGCAACGAGCCGAGCAGGCGTGCCAGCGCCCCTTGGGCCAGATAGGCGACGGTGCCGCCGGCACCGCAGCCCGCCAGTGCCAGCACCGCGAGCTGCGCGACCATCGCCCGCGCCAGAAAGCCCTGGCGCGCGCCCAGACACTTGAGCAGCGCGATCTCGTCCTTGAGGCGATCGCCGTACTGGCGCGCCGACAGCGCCACCGCGGCGGCGGCGAGCAGCGTCGCCGCCAGGATCGCGACGTCGAGGAAACGTCCGGCGCGCTGCAGCGCGCTGCGGATCTCCGGCCGCGCATCCTGCGGGCTGAACCGGCGCACGCCTTCCGGCAGCGGCATCGCCGCGAGCGCGGCGATGGCATCACGCGGCCCCGCGACCAGCAGGCTGTACTGGGCGCGGCTACCGGGGCCGAGCAGGCCGCTGGCCTGCGCATCGGCGCGGTTGATCAGCAGGCGCGGCGCCAGATCGGTGAAGCCGGTGCCGCGATCGGGCTCGTGGGTGATGACGGCGGCGATCTCGACTTCGATCGCGCCTAGGCGCACGCGCTGGCCGGGCTGCAGGCGCAGCGCCTGCCACAGGCGGGTGTCGGCCCAGGCCTGCCCCGGCGCCGGCACCCCCGCCGCCCGCTGTTCCGGCGCGAACAGGTCCGGCGCCGTGCGCAGTTCGCCGCGCAGCGGATAGCCGTCGGCGACGGCCTTGACCGACGCCAGTTCGCTGGCGGCATCCGAGAACACGACGCTGGGGAACTGTACGACGTCGAGGCTGCGCACGCCGCTTGCATCGATCTGGCTGCGCAGCGCGTCCGGCAACGCCTGGCGCGCGCTGTAGAGCAGGTCGCCGCCGAGCGTTTCGCCGGTCTGCTGCGCCAGCGCGGCGCGGACGCGCTCGGTGAACAGATCGACCGCGCCGACCGCTGCGACCGCGACCGCCAGCGCCAGCGTCAGCACCAGCAGTTCCCCTGAACGCCAGCCGCGGCGCAACCGCCGCAGCGCGTACATCCCCGCGGACGCGCTCATTCGAGGCGACCCTCGCGCAGGGTCACGGTGCGCCCGCAGCGCCGGGCCAGCCCGGCGTCGTGCGTCACCAGCACCAGGGTCGTGCCCTCGGCCGCGTTCATCTCGAACAGCAGCTCGATGATGCGTGCGCCGGTGGCGGTGTCGAGATTGCCGGTGGGTTCGTCGGCGAACAGGATGCGCGGCTGCCCGCAGTAGGCGCGAGCGATCGCCACGCGCTGCTGCTCGCCACCGGACAACTGGTGCGGGTAGTGCGAGACGCGGGCGGCGAGGCCGACGCGCTCCAGCGCGTCGAGCGCACGGGCGCGGGCGTCGGCGAGGCCAGCGAGTTCGGCCGGCAGCATCACGTTCTCCAGCGCGGTGAAACCCGCCAGCAGCTGGAACGACTGGAACACGAAGCCGACGCGTCCGGCGCGCAACGACGCGCGCGCGTCCTCGTTCAGCGGCGACAGGCTCTGGCCGTCGAGCACGATCTCACCGCGGCTCGGCAGGTCCAGTCCGGCGAGCAGCGACAGCAGCGTGGTCTTGCCCGATCCGCTGGCGCCGACGATCGCGACCGACTCGCCGGCGGCCACGTCGAGGTCCACACCCGACAGGATCGTCAGCGACGCGCCCCCGCTGCTAACCTCCTTGCACACGTCACGCGCGACGACTGCACTTCGACTCATGTTCCGATCCTGTTTGCGTTCCATTCTGTTGTTGGGCGCCCTGCTGCTGGCCACGCCCTGGCATGCTGCGTACGCCGACGATCCGGCGGCGGCCGACCCCGCGCCGGTGATGCTGGTGCTCGGCGACAGCCTCAGCGCCGCCTACGGCATCGGTCTGGACCAGGGCTGGGTTGCGCTGCTGCAGGCGCGCCTGAGCGACCGAGGCTATCCGCAGCGCATCGTCAACGCCAGTGTCAGCGGCGAAACCACCGCCGGCGGCCTGACCCGGCTGCCGGCACTGCTGCAGCGGCATCGGCCGTCGGTGGTCCTGATCGAACTGGGCGCCAACGACGGCCTGCGCGGCCTGCCGCTCGAACGTCTGCGCGCCAACCTGCGGCAGATGTGCAGCCTGATCCGGGACGCCGGTGCGCGGGCCGTCCTGTTCGAGATGCGCATCCCCATCAACTACGGACCGGAGTACGCGGATGGATTCCGCGCCAGCTTCGCCGAGGTCGCGAAGGCGCAGGGCGCACCGCTGGTGCCGTTCTTCCTGGGCGCGATCGCCACCGATCCGTCCGCGTTCCAGGACGACGGCATCCACCCGAACGCGGCGGCGCAGCCCCGGCTGCTCGAAGCGGTGTGGCCCAGTGTCGAGGCCGTGCTGACCCCGTAGGCCTCCGCGTCATCCGGCGCATCCCGATCCGGGCTTGCGCCGTATCCCTCAGCAGGACCGCGGTTCAGAGCCGCATTTGATTGCTGAGGGATCATGAAGATTGCCGTCATCGGCTCGGGCATTTCCGGGCTGTCCGCCGCGTACTGCCTGGCGCAGCGCCATGAGGTCGTGCTGTTCGAGCAGGGCAGCCGTCCGGGCGGCCACACCAACACCGTCGAGGTCGACAGTCCCCACGGGCGGCTGTCGATCGACACCGGCTTCATCGTCTGCAATCCGGTCAACTACCCGAATTTCTATCCGCTGCTCGACGAACTCGGCGTCCGCCGCCAGGACACCGACATGTCGCTGGGCGTCTCGGTCGAGGGTGGCCGGGTCGAGTGGGCCGGTGACGAAAACCTGCTGAAGGTCTTCGCGCAACCGAGTCTGGTGTTCTCGCCGACGCACCTGCGCATGCTGATGGCGGTGCTGCGCTTCAACAAGCAGGTCAAGCAGCTGCTCGCCGAGGACCGCCTGCCGGACATCACGCTCGGTGAGTTCCTCGAACGCAACGGCTATCCGATGGCGCTGCGCCTGCGCTACGTCGCGGCGATGGCCGGACCGATCTGGAGCACCTCGACCCGCGGCGTGATGGCGTTTCCGTTCCCCGCGTTCGCGCGCTTCTTCGAATCGCACGGCCTGCTCAACGTCCAGGAACGGCCGCAATGGCAGACCGTGGTCGGCGGCTCGCGCAGCTACGTCGACGCGCTGCTCAAGCGCTTCGGCGGCACGCTGCGCCTGAGCACCCCGGTGACCCGGCTCGGCTACGCCGACGACGGCCGGATCGAGCTGAGTTTCACCGGCGCCGACCGCCTCGACGCGCAGCAGGAACGCTTCGACCGCGTGGTCTGCGCGACGCACAGCGACCAGGCGCTGGCCCTGCTGGACGACCCGAGCCGCGCGGAGGTCGACGTGCTGGGCAACGTCCCCTACGCCGACAACGAGGCCTACCTGCACACCGATCCGGCGCTGATGCCGAAGCGCCGCCGCGCGTGGTCGAGCTGGAACGCGATCCTGCCGGAGGACCGGCTCAGCGACACCCCGATCGGCGTCAGCTACTGGATGAACCAGCTGCAGAACCTCGACGTGCCGGTGGACTACATCGTCTCGCTGAACCCGCCCACACCACCGCGCGAGGACAGCATCGTCTACCGCACCCGCTACCAGCATCCGCAATACCTGCCGAAGACCATCCGCGCCCAGGAACGGCTGGCCGACATCCAGGGCCGGCGCGGCGTCCACTGGGCCGGGGCGTGGACCGGCTACGGCTTCCACGAGGACGGCCTGAAGTCCGGGCTGCGCTGCGTCCGCGCGATCGATCCGCAGGCGCTGCCGCAATGGAGCCGCCTGTGAGCGACGCCGCCGCCAGCCTGTATCGCGCGAAGGTCATGCACCGGCGCCTCGGCGCGCCGCGGTACCGCTTCGTCTACCGGGTGTTCTATCTGTTCGTCGATGTCGACCGCATCGAGGGGCTCGACCGCCGCCTGCGCCTGTTTTCGGTGGACCGTTTCAATCTGCTGTCGCTGCGGACCCGCGACTACGGCGACGGCCGCGGGTTGCGGGCCTGGGCCGAGGCGCTGCTACGGGAAAACGGGGTCGACGCCTGCCCGGACCGGATCCGCCTGCTGACGCTGCCGCGCGTGCTGGGTTTCGCGTTCAACCCGATCAACCTCTGGTACTGCGAACGCGCGGACGGCGCGGCGCTGGCGGTGATCGCCGAGGTCAACAACACCTTCGGCGAGAAGCACTGCTACCTGCTGCGGCCGAATCCGGCCGCGGACTCATCCGAAGACGGTCCCGCGCCGTATCTGCAGGCAGTGGACAAGCCGAAGATCTTTCACGTGTCGCCGTTCCTGCCACGCCGGGGGCATTACCGCTTCGACCTGAGCCGGCCCGCTGCCGGCCTGCGCGTGCTGATCCGCGAGTTCCGTGACGGCGCGCCGGTGATGAACGCAAGCCTGCTCGGCCGGCGCCAGGCGCTGACCGACGGCGCGATCCTCGGCCAGGTCGCGCGGATGCCGTGGATGACGCTGAAGGTCGTGGCCGGCATCCACTGGCAGGCCCTGAAGCTGTGGCTGCGCGGCGCGCGCTTCCATCGCAAGCCGGCGCCGCTTAACCCGCATGTGAGCTGAGCACATCGACAACCGCCCGCACCGGGCAGACGAAGGAGAGGACACCATGAGGCAACGCGAGCTGGCCAATTCCGACGGCGTCGACCGCATTCTTTCGCGGGACGGCTTTTCGCCCGAGCTGCCGGCGGCGCTGGCGCCGAGCGGCCGGATCCCGCTGAGCCTGCGCGGGCTGCTGTACATGCTCGGCGGCCTGCGGGTCGGCAGCCTCGACGTGATCCTGCCGGGCGGGCATTCGCGCCAGTTCCGCGGCAGCGAGCCGGGTCCGCACGGCGTGCTCGAGGTCCGCAGCAAGCGGCTGGCCGGCCATGTGCTGCGCGGGGGCGAAGTCGGGTTCGGCGAGGCCTACATGGCCGGCTGCTGGGACTCGCCGGACCTGACCCGACTGCTGATGGTGCTGTATCTCAACGAACCGCACCTGCGCGGCCCCTACGAGAAGAACGTTCTCGGCCGCTTCGTCGGCTGGCTCGGCCACCAGCGCCGCGCCAACACCCGCAGCGGCTCGCGCGAGAACATCGAGTTCCACTACGACCTCGGCAACGCCTTCTACAAGCTCTGGCTCGACGACAGCATGGCGTACTCGTCGGCGATGTTCGACCGTCGCGCCGGCGCGGCGATGCCGTCCGAGCAGTCGCTGCACGCGGCGCAGCTGGAGAAGTTCCGGCTGATGCTCGAACGCCTCGACCTGCGCCCGGAACACCACCTGCTCGAGATCGGCTCCGGCTGGGGCGGCTTCGCGATCTACGCCGCACAGCAGACCGGATGCCGCGTCACCAGCGTGACGCTGTCGAGCGAACAGCTGGCCGAGGCGCGGCACCGCGCCGCCGCGGCCGGCGTCGCCGACCGCGTGCAGTTCGAACTGCGCGACTACCGCGACATCGATCAGAGCTACGACCGTGTCGTCTCTATCGAGATGTACGAAGCGGTCGGCGAACGCTTCTGGCCCGGCTATTTCGAAACGATCCACCGGACCCTGAAACCGGGCGGGCGCGCCACGATCCAGGGCATCACGATCAATCCCGCGATCTTCGAGACCTACCGCGGCAAGCGCGACTTCATCCAGAAGTACATCTTCCCCGGCGGCATGCTGTGTCCGCCCGGACGTTTCCAGGACCTGGCCTACGCCGCCGGCCTGCTGCCGGAGCACCCGAGCTTCTACGGCAGCGACTACGCCGACACGCTGGCGCACTGGCATCGCGGCGTGCTGGCGCAGCGCGACGCCGTCGTCGACCAGTTCGACCACCGCTTCCTGCGCATGTGGCGCTACTACCTCGCGTACTGCGAGTGCGGATTCCGCACCGGCAGCATCGATCTGATGCACATCACCCTGCAGCGGCCGGCGCGCTGAGCGACGTCCGGGAACCGGCCGTGACCGTGGCGCTGAAAGCCGTTTTCGTCGTCTTCCTGCTGACCATCGTCGGCGTCACCGGCTGGGCCGGTTCGCAGGTCGCGCTATGGGACACGCCGCGCGAGCTGGTGCTGCATCCGTGGTTCATCGCGACGCTGACCGACACCTACCTGGCTTTCCTGTGCTTCTGGCTGTGGGTTGCGTACAAGGAACGCTCGTTCGTCGCCCGGGCGCTCTGGTTCGTCCTGATCATGGCCACCGGCAACATCGCCATGGCACTCTATGCGCTGATCCAGCTCCGGAAACTGCCGCCGGACGCGCGCATCGAGGACTTTCTGCTCCGCCGCACATGAACACGACCGCTCCCGCCCAGCCCGAGGGGTTCTGGCACCGCTACCTGCTGGGCCCGATCATGGCCCAGCTCAGCCAGGGCATCACCCCGCAGAAGATCGCGCTGACCCTGGCGCTCGGGGCGGTGATCAGCGTGTTCCCGGTGTTCGGCGCGACCACGCTGCTGTGTGGCGTCGTCGGCGTCTGGCTGCGTCTCAACCAGCCGCTGATCCAGGCGCTGAACTATCTGCTGACCCCGGTGCACGTGGCGCTGCTGCTGCCGTTCTACCGCGCCGGTGAAGCCCTGTTCGGGCAGCCGCCGGTTCCGATCTTCTCGGTCGGCGACCTGATCGCGCGCTTCGAGGCCAGTCCGCTGCAGTTCGTGCTCGACTACGGCATGGTCGGCGTCTACGGCGTCACGGTCTGGGCACTGGTGGCGCCGGTCGCCGCGATCCTGCTGTACCTGCTGCTGCACCCTGTACTGCAGCGCCTGCCGGCCCGCGCGACCGCGGACTGACCCCGCGCGCTAGGCCCCCATCGCCGGATCGCTGATCGACGCGACGCCGTTCTCGATCCTGCCGGCGAAGCGACGGCTGTAGCCGCTGGCGTCATCCTGCAGCGTCACCTGGAAGTCGTACCAGCGCTGGGTTGCCGCCAGCGACCAGCGATACTCGGTCGACTCGCCGGCGCCGAGCACGAACTGCCAGGGCCCACCCAGTCCGTAGGCCCGGTCGGCGACCACCAGCGTGCACGGCTGCGTGCCACCGTTGCTCATCTGCAGCAGCAGATCGCCGTCCGGCAGCGCGTAACACACGCGCAGCTCCGGCTCGGCCCTGCCCTGCGCCGCCGGATCGCCGGTGAAGTGCCGGTGCCAGCCGTTGGGCCCGAGCACCCACAGGTCGTAGTGGCCGTCATCCCCGTCCAGATTCCAGACGTCGTCGAGCAGCCGGCCGGCCTCGACGCCGTAGCGCCGCGGGTCGCGGTCCAGGTGCAGCCGGTCATAGACATGGAACACCGCGCCGGCGGCGCCGGTATTGCCGAACAGCAGCCGCAGTTGCCGCTGCCGCGCATCGAGCTGCGCGGTCGCGTGCAGTTCATACGGCAGGGCCCGCGATGCCTTGACCCCGGCCGGCTGCCCCGGCGGTTGCTGCACCGACTCGTCCGGCACCGCGACCTGCGAACGGAATTCCTGGCCGATGCGGATCAGGTCGGCGGCGGCCTTGCTGCGCGTCGGCAGGGACTCGATCGCGTCGTCGTTCGGCGAGACGAAGTTGAAGCAGCTCATCAGGTCGCCCGAAAACGCGCGGCGCCAGTCCGAGATGTTGGGCTCGGCGACGCCGAAACGCTGTTCGAGGAAGCGGATGACCGACGTGTGATCGAAGGCCTGGGAGCAGACCCAGCCGCCGCGGCTCCACGGCGACACCACATAGAACGGCACGCGCGGGCCGGGACCGAACACGTGGTCGTGGAAGGTCTCGCCGCTGTAGTACTCGCTGTCGAGATCGGCGACGGTGGACTTGCCGGCGAGGCTGCCGTCGGCGTTCTTCGACGGCGCCGCATGCGGCGGCACGTGATCGAAGAATCCGTCGTTCTCGTCGAAGCCGATCAGCAGCACGGTCTTGCTGAACACCTCGGGATGCTCGGTCAGCGCGTTGAGCACCTCCTGGATGTACCAGCCGCCCTGCACCGGGCTCGACGGCCCCGGGTGCTCGGAATAACTCGCCGGGGCCACGACCCACGACACCTGTGGCAGCTGGCCGGCGGCGATGTCGGCGGCGAAGTCCCGCAACATGTCCGGGTTGGCGATGTTGCCCCGGGGCATGGTGTTGGCGACGCCCTTGTACAGCGGATTGCCGGCATCGTCAGCGTCCCGGTACGCCGGATACGGCGAGCCGTCACTGTCGTTGCCGGCGGCCTCGTTGGCGCTGCGGTACTGGCGGAAGCCGGCCAGCGGATTGTCGGTGAAGTTGTCCGGCAGGTTCTGGTACAGCTTCCAGCTCACGCCGGCCTGCTGCAGGCGCTCCGGATAGGTCGTCCAGGTGTAGCCCTCGCTCGACGGACCGAGGCTGTCGTAGGCGTTGCTGATCGCCGGGCCGCCGCCGGCCGCGGCCGGGTCGTTGGTGCCGCTCCAGTAGAACAGGCGGTTGGTATTGGTACCGCCGTGGAACGCGCAGTGATAGGCATCGCAGAGCGTGAACGCATTGGCCAGCGCGAACTGGTATTCGAGTTCGGCCTCCCGGTAGTAGCCCATCGACTGCGGCTCCTTGTAGGTCGGCCAGTCGTCGATGCGGCCGTTGTGCCACGCCGGGATCGCGTTGTCCCAGCCGTGCGGCGTACCGGAGACGCGCTGCGCGTTGCCCTGCGTGCTGTCGAGGTGGTACGGCATGATGATGCGCGTCGCCTCCCCGCTGACGTAGCGCTGCTCCCAGACGCTGCGGCCGTCCGGCAGCGGAATGGTGATGCGGTCGCCGAACCCGCGCACGCCGGGCAGGGTGCCGAAGTAATGGTCGAAGCTGCGGTTCTCCTGGATCAGGATCACGACATGCTCGACGTCCATGAGCGTTCCGGTCTTGTGATGCGCCGGAATCGCCAGCGCCTTGCGGATGCTCGCGGGCACCAGGCCCGCCGTCGCCGCGCCCCCTGCCAGCTTGAGGAAACGCCGCCGGTCAACGCGCGCCATCGGACCCCTCCTGCGGCTGCGCGGCGCAATCGCCCGCCTTGGCCACGGCCCCGTGCGCGTCCAGCGGCGCGATCGCCGCCGGATCCGGCGCGCAGTGCACGCCGTCCGGAATCGGCGCCGGGCCGGCGGTGGATTCGACCGGCTCCGATGAGCCGCAGGCGCCGACCAGCAACGCCGCCGCCGATGCCGCCAGCGCGAGCGCCGGCGCCCTGTTGAGGTTCGCCATGATGAGGGTCTTCCGGGTTCGGGTTCCGGCGATCCGGAACGGGAAAAGCGGCGACCTTACGGCGAGCCTGTTGCAGGATCATGGACGGCGCGGGTCTGGCAAAGCACCGCGCCGCTGTCCTACAGCAGCGTCAGCACGTTCTCCGGCGGACGGCCGACCGCCGCCTTGCCGCGATAGACCACGATCGGCCGCTCCATCAGTTTCGGATGGCTGGCGAGCACGTCGATCCACTGTGCATCGCTGTAACCGTTGCCGGCCGACAGTCCCAGTTCACCGAACAGGGCTTCCTTGGTCCGGACGATCTGCAGTGGCTTGACCCCGAGCAGCGCGCACAGCTCGGTCAGTTCCTTCTTCGACAGCGGTTGCTTGAGGTATTCGACGACCTCGAGATCGACGCCGCGGTCCTGCAGCAGTTTCAGCGTCTCACGGCTCTTGGAACAGCGGGGGTTGTGCAGGATCAGGTCGCGCATCGATCGGGGACTCGTTCAAACCGGCGCGCATTATCGCATCCACGCCGACGCCGCCATCGGTATGATGGATACGGGGTCGGCCGTTGGGGCCGAGGCATGGTTGGGGACTGTACGGATGATGCTACGCCGCCTGGGGGGATGGGCGCTGCTGCTGCTCGTGTTGATCGTGGCGACGGGCGCCGGCTACGTCTGGTTCGAATCACAGACGCGGATCGAGCGGCCGTGGCCGATCGACGCGGCGGGGCTCGCGATCCCGGCCGACCCGGCCGCGCTCGAGCGCGGCGAGCATCTGGCGGTGACGCGGGGCTGTACCTTCTGCCATGCCGCCGACCTCGGCGGCCAGGTCCTGATGGACGACGGATTCATGGGGCGCATCGTCGCCGGCAACCTGACCACGGGCCCCGGCAGCGCGCTGCTGCGCTATGACGACGCCGGCCTGGTCCGGGCCATCCGCCATGGCGTCGGCAGCAACGACCGCAGTCTGGTGGTGATGCCGTCGGAGAGCTATCACGCCCTCAGCGACGCCGACGTCGGTGCGCTGATCGCGTATCTGCGCAGCGTCCCGCCGGTCGAGCGCGCGTTGCCGGCCACGCGGGTCGGCCCGGGCGCGCGGATGCTGATCGCACTGAACAAGGCCCCGCTGCTGACCGCCGAGATCGTCGACCACGAAGCGGTGCGCGAACCGGTGCCCCCGGAGGCGGTGACCGCCGAATACGGCGCCTACGTCGCCAGCATGTGCGTCGGCTGCCATGGCCCGGACTACAGCGGCGGACTGGTCCACGGCCCGCCCGGCACGCCGCCGTCGATCGACCTGCGCCCGGGCGGCCCGCTGTCGGGCTGGGACGAGGAGCAGTTCCTGATGGCGTTGCGCCACGGCCGGCGCCCGGACGGCAGCATCATGGATCCGTCGGTGATGCCGTGGCCCGCCTTCACCACGCTGACCGATACCGAGGCGCGTGCGATCTGGGCCTTCCTGAAGACCCTGCCCGCAGCCCCCTGACCGCTGTCAGGACGCGGGGGCGGCGTTGACGATGCCGACCTCGAGCTCGGCGAACCAGTTGATGAAGCGTTCGATATCGGCGCCGCGGTAGATCGCGCCGTGCTGCGGGCACAGCAGGTCGAGGTCGAGCTTGGCGACACGCTCGCACCAGTCGCGCTTGGCCGCGTCCGACCCCATCCAGCGCTGGTGGAAACCCTTGGCGTGGCGGATATGCGCGTCGAAGTCCTCGACGAACAGGCCGCCCTGGCCGGGCGGCAGCAGCGCCGCGCCGACGTCGCCGGAGAACAGCAGCTTCGCGGCCGGATCGTACAGGTGGAAATTGCCGGAGGAATGCAGGTAGTGGGCGGGCACGGCACGCAGCCTGAGCCGGCCCTGGACGATCTCCATGCCCTCGTCGGGGATCGACACGAAGGTCTCGGCGGTGCCGCCGAAGTGCGGGATGAACCCCGCCCACAGCCAGCTGCAGTAGCACTTCAGCGCCGGATTGAATTCCAGCCACAGGCTCAGCGAGGACACGATGTCCGGATCCTGGTGCGAAGCGAAGATCCCGCCGATATGCGCCGGATCGTATTCGGCGCTGATCGCCGAGAACACCGCCGGAAAGATCTCCATGCCGCCGGGATCGCACAGCATCGCGTCGGCTCCGTCGACGACCAGATACTCGTTGGTGTCGATCAGATAGTCCGGCCGGTCGGGATCGCGCGCGATCGCATACCAGCGCCGGCTCCCCGCCTCGAAGATCTTCTGCGCCGTTTTCATCGACCGCTCTCCTCAGTGGCCTTGGCGAGGTCGCCCAACGCGGACTCGATCTGATCGATCGTCCGGCTGAACTCCGCCGAAACCTGGGTCAATGCCTGGGCGAACTGGCCGCCGTAGGCAGCTTCGACCCGCGCCAGACGCGCCAACACGATGCCGAGCTGGACCAGCGGCCGCAACTCACCCACCCAGTTCGCCAGCGCCGCACGCATCTGCGCGATTCCGGCCAGATGGGCGTCGGCGCTCTGCTGCTGCCGGCGCCGCACCCGCTCGACCTGCTCGTCGATGGCCGCGGTCTGTGGCGGCACCCGCCGCAAAATCGCCACGTAGCGTCCCTGGCGGACCAGCGCGGTGACGGCCGCGACCGAGGTCGACGTCTGCTGCCGCAGCGCCTCCATCTTCTGCGACAGCTCCACGGCGAACCCGCGCAGCTCTCCGGACAGCACGCCGAAGCCGCGCGCGGCGTCGCCGGCGCGACGCGCCAGCAGGATCGCGTTGAGCGCCATCATGTTGATCTGGAAGGCGGGGTGGACCACCGCCTTGATCTCCTCGTTGATCCGCACGATCCGGTGCAGCTCGGCGGCACTGCCGCCGACACCGCGCCGCCTGGCGGACGCACGGGCTCCGGGCACAAGCGGCGCCGCGGGCGACCAGCGCGCGCCGGTGCGCGCCATTCCGCCGCGCCCGTCTGCCGGCACGGGGGCGGCGGGGGGCGGGCTGATCTGTGGCGTCGACGTCATCTCGGTCGGCAAGGCATCCTCTGCTCGGCAACGGTGCCATCCGGCACCCTGAAGCTCACCATACGCGTACGCACCCCGGCGCAGCGGGTCCGCGCGACGGGTGGCCGGAGCCGCACGATCCAGCGGCGTGACCCCGCCCCGGGCGGAAGGGACGGCCCAGCCACGCATATGATCCTGACCACCCCCGGCCAAACCCAACCTTTGCCCCAACCCCCGCCGCCGCGGCCTCAGGCAATCCCGAACTTCGGTTAGGCCCGCCTGGCATGGCCGGGCCGGATGATGTGAACTGCCGGATCGTGCCGGCGTTTCCGACCAGAGCAAGGGCATGCTTGAGGGATACCGCTTCGACACCGTCGCCGAGTTCGTCGGCAAGGAGCTGGGTGTGACGCCATGGCAGGCGGTCACCCAGACGCAGATCGACCAGTTCGCCGACTGCACCGGCGATCATCAGTGGATTCACGTCGATCCGGAGCGCTGTGCGCGCGAGAGTCCGTTCAAGGCACCGGTCGCGCACGGCTTCCTGACCCTGTCGCTGCTGGCCAAGCTGCTGATGGATCTGGGCATCGTGCCGAAGGACGCGTCGCGCGCGATCAACGCCGGTGTCGACGCGGTCCGCTTCAAGGCCCCGGTACGCGCCGGCGCCCGTGTCCGCGCCCGGGTGACGATCGAGCGCGCCGAGCCCAAGGGCGACGCCCGCATGCTCGTCGTCGCCGCCGCCGCGCTGGAGGTCGAGGACGAACAGGATCCGGCGCTGACCGCGAAGGTCACCGTCATGCTGTTCCGCTGAGGAAGGCGCTCATGGGCAAGCCGCAGGACGAACCGATCGCCAGCCACAGTGCCGAAGTCATACTCGGCCCGAATCCCTTCATCGGCTTCCGCGCCCGCGACATCGCGCGCGAAGTCGTCCGCGCCGCCAAGCTCGCGGTGCTGCAACCACGCCTCACCGCGCAGACGACGCTGCAGCTCGGACAGGAGCTGCGCAAGGTGCTCAGCGACGCGTCCGAACTGGCGCCGGCCCCGCGCGACCGGCGTTTCGGTGCCGAGGACTGGATGCAGGACCCCCGCTACCGCAAGTGGCTGCAGGCCTGGCTGGCGCTGAACCAGACCAGCCGCGACTGGGTGGAATCCCAGAATCTGGCGCCGCACAGCCGCGCGCGTCTGCAGTTCATGACCTCGCTGGTGCTCGACGCGCTGGCGCCGTCGAACTCGCCGCTGCAGCCCGAGGCGGTCAAGCGCTTCCGCGAGACCGGCGGCCGCAGCGCGCTCGAGGGACTCAACAACCTGCTGCGCGACGTCCGCGAGAATCGCGGCCTGCCGGCGCAGGTCGACAAGGACCAGTTCGAGGTCGGGCGCAATCTGGCGACGACCCCCGGCGCGGTGGTCCTGCGCACCGAACTGATCGAGCTGATCCAGTACACGCCGGTGACCGCACAGGTCCACGAGCTGCCGGTACTGATCGTGCCGCCGCAGATCAACAAGTTCTACGTGTTCGACCTGTCGCCCCAGAAGAGCGTGGTCAAGGCGCTGGTCGAACAGGGCCTGCAGGTGTTCGTGCTCAGCTGGCGCAATCCCGAGGCCGCGCAGCGCGACTGGGGTCTGGCCGAATACGCCGCGGCGATCGACATGGCGGTGTCGGCGATCTGCGCGCTGACCGAGGCACCCAGGCTCAACCTGGTCGGCGCCTGCGCCGGCGGCGTGACGCTGGCGAGCTACGTCGCCACCCGCGCCGCGGCCGGCGATCCGCGCGTGAATTCCCTTTCGTTGATGGTCAACGCCCTGGATCTGTCGTCGTCGGGTGAAACGCCGCTGGGGCTGTTCGCGACGCCGACGGCGATCCGCGCGGCCAAGCAGTACTCGCAGTCCAAGGGCGTGCTCGACGGCAAGGACATGAGCAGCGCCTTCGCGTGGCTGCGCCCCAACGATCTGATCTGGAACTACTGGGTCAACAACGTGCTGCTCGGCCGCAAGCCGCCGGCCTTCGACGTGCTGTACTGGAACAACGACAGCACGCGCCTGCCGGCGCGGCTGCACGGCGAGTTCCTCGACATCTACCGGGGCAATGCGCTGGCCAACCCCGGCACCCTGCGGCTGCACGGCGTGCCGGTGGACCTGGGCCGGGTGAAATGCGACAACTACCTGATCGCCGGCCTCAACGATCACATCACGCCATGGCAGACCTGTTACCGCAGCACCCAGCTGTTCGGCGGCAAGAGCACCTTCGTGCTCGCCAACAGCGGCCACGTGCAGACCATCCTCAACCCGCCCGGCAACCAGAAGGCGGAGTTCTGGAGCGGCGGTCGCATCGGCGAGGATCCGGAGGCCTGGCGCGAAACCGCGCGACGGCGCCCCGGCAGCTGGTGGCCGCACTGGCACGCCTGGCTGAAGAAGCACGGCGGCGCGTTGAAGGATGCTCCGGCCAAACTCGGCAGCAAGGATTATCCGGTGCTGATGGACGCACCGGGCCAGTACGTCCGCAACTGATCCTTTCCGCATGAGTCTGAGTCGTCGCCTCGACGAGGCCCGCGCGTGGGGCTCGTCCCGCGAGCGTCAGCGCTCGGCCCTGGACGAAGCCGGCGTCCGGATCGATCACGCGACGGTGCACGGCATCCAGCTGCGCTATGCCTGGCGTCCCGGCACCGGCACGCCGCTGCTGTTCTGCAACGGCATCGGCGCCAACTTCGAGCTGGTGCTGCCGCTGGTCCGTGCGCTGAAGGACGTCCCGGTGCTGCTGTTCGACGTGCCGGGGACCGGCGGCTCGCCGCCGGCCTGGTTCTGGCCGAGCCTGAAGCGCTACGCCCACCTCGCCGTCGGCCTGCTCGACGCCGTCGGCCAGCACGGCAAGTTCGACGTCGCCGGCGTGTCCTGGGGCGGCGGGCTGGCGCAGCGCGTGGCCTACGACCACGCCTACCGGGTCCGCCGCCTGATCCTGATGGCGACCAGCGCCGGCGCGGTGATGGTGCCCGGCAAGATGTCGGCGCTGATCCGCATGACCACGCCGCAGCGCTACCTGTCGCGCACCTACATGGCGCGGCACGCGGCGACGATCTACGGCGGCGAGATGCGCGGCCGCCCGGACCACGCCATCGAATTCGCCGGGATGACGCGCCCGCCGAGCACGCGCACCTACCTGCAGCAGCTGACCGCGATCGCGACCTTCTCCAGCCTGCCGTGGCTGCACCGCGTCGAATGTCCGGCGCTGGTCATGACCGGCGACGACGACCCGCTGGTGCGCCCGGTCAACGCCTACATCCTCGCCGGACTGCTGCCGCGCGGCCGCCTGCACGTGATCCGCGGCGGCGGCCACCTGTTCCTGTCACTGCAGCCGGAGCTGTGCGCCGAAGTCATGCACGACTTCCTGCGCACCGATCCGATCCGCCACACGCCGACCGACTGAGCGGATCGCGCATACGAAACGGCCCGCATCCACCATCGTGGACGCGGGCCGGTCAACCGGCGTCGCAGCTGCGGATCAGTCGTCGCGACCGGCGCGCTTGCGCTCGTGCTCCTTCAGGAACTTCTTGCGGATACGGATCGACTCCGGCGTCAGCTCGACCAGCTCGTCGTTGTTGATGAACTCCAGCGACTGTTCGAGCGACAGCTTGACCGCCGGCGTCAGGATCACGTTCTCGTCCGAGCCCGACGCGCGCATGTTGGTCAGCTTCTTGCCCTTGAGCACGTTGACGACCAGATCGTTGTCGCGCGAATGGATGCCGACGACCTGGCCTTCGTAGACCTCGTCACCCGGCTCGACCATCATGCGGCCGCGATCCTGCAGGTTGAACAGCGCGTAGGCCAGCACCTTGCCCTGCTCGTTGGCGATCATCACGCCGTTGTGGCGCTCGCCGATGTCGGCGGCCTCGGCCTTGGGGCCGAAGTGGTCGAAGTTGTGGAACAGCAGTCCGGTCCCCGACGTCATCGTCAGGAACTGGGTCTGGAAGCCGATCAGGCCGCGCGACGGAATCTCGTACTCCAGACGCACGCGGCCCTTGCCGTCCGGCACCATGTTCTGCATCTTGCCGCCGCGCTCGGCGAGACCCTGGATGACGCCGCCCTGGTGGGCTTCCTCGACGTCGGCGACCAGGGTTTCGTACGGCTCGCAGACCTCGCCGTCGATCTCCTTGAGGATCACCTGCGGGCGCGAAACCGCAACCTCGTAGCCCTCACGGCGCATGTTCTCGAGCAGGATGCCGAGGTGCAGCAGGCCGCGGCCGGAGACGCGGAACTGGTCGCCCGACTCCATCGGCTCGACGCGCAGCGCGACGTTGGTCTTGAGTTCGCGCTGCAGGCGGTCGCCGATCTGGCGCGAGGTGACGAACTTGCCTTCCTTGCCCGCGAACGGCGACTTGTTGACCTCGAAGATCATGCTCATCGTCGGCTCGTCGACGGTCAGCGTCGGCAGCGCCTCGGCACCCTTGGGGTCGCAGATCGTCTCGGAGATGCCCAGATCCTCGACGCCGGTGATCGCGATGATGTCGCCGGCCTGCGCCTCGGGAACCTCGACCTTGTCCAGGCCCATGAAGCCCAGCACCTGCAGGACACGGCCCTGGCGGGTGTCGCCGTCACGGCCGATCACCGTGACCGACGTGTTGGTCTTGATCTTGCCGCGCTTGATGCGGCCGGTGCCGATGACGCCGACATAGCTCGAGTACGCCAGCGAGATCACCTGCATCTGGAACGGCCCGTCGACGTCGACGTCCGGAGCCGGCACCTTGTCGATGATCGCCTGGAACAGCGGGGTCATGTCGCCTTCGCGCACGTCCGGGCTGTCGCCGGCGTAGCCGTTGAGGGCGCTGGCGTAGATGAACGGGAAGTCGAGCTGCTCGTCGGTGGCGCCGAGCTTGTCGAACAGGTCGAAGACCTGGTCGATGACCCAGTCCGGACGCGATCCCGGGCGGTCGATCTTGTTGACCACGACGATCGGCTTCAGGCCCATCGCGAACGCCTTCTGCGTTACGAAGCGGGTCTGCGGCATCGGGCCGTCGACGGCGTCGACGAGCAGCAGCACCGAGTCGACCATCGACAGCACGCGCTCGACCTCGCCGCCGAAGTCGGCGTGTCCCGGGGTGTCGACGATGTTGATCCGGTATTCCTGGCCGTTGCGGGCGTCGTTCCAGCGGATCGCCGTGTTCTTGGACAGGATCGTGATGCCGCGCTCACGCTCCAGATCGTTGGAGTCCATGATGCGCTCGCCGAGGTCCTCACGCTTGTCGAGCGTGTCGGACTGGCGCAGCAGCTTGTCGACGAGCGTGGTCTTGCCGTGGTCGACGTGGGCGATGATGGCGATGTTGCGAAGATTCTGAATCAAGGGAACACCCTGCAGGCTGGGAGGCGCAGCCCCGGCAAAACGCATCGATCAGATGACGGCGAACACCGTCGGACCGGCCCGGGGCGGCAAAAAGACGCGCGATTGTACGCGAGAGTGCTTGACAAAGCATCGAATTTCGCGCTGCCCCGGCCGTCCAGCGGGCGCGAGGCGGCCGTTTGACGCCGTATCCGGCTCCCGCGCGACCGTTGCGGCTAGGGTTGCGGCATCGAATGGAGACCCCCATGCCCGACCCCTCATACACGCGTTACCGCCGCATCGCCGGCTGGTTGCCGTTCTTCACCCTGGAGGACAGGCTCTATGGCGTGCTGGTGTTCGGCGTCTGCGCGCCGCTGGTGACGCTGTCCTGCTTCCTGATCTTCAGCCCCGGCAACTGGAGCCTGGGCAGCCTGGTGGCCACGGTGCTGACCGGAACGGTCGTCGCCCTCGGCACGTCGATGTGGATCGTCACCCAGCTGCTGACCCCGCTGCGCCAGGTCCGGCATACCCTCAGCCGCTACCGCGACGAACGCGGGCTTCTCAACCTGCCGCGCGAGATCGACGACGACTGCGGCGAGCTGATGGCCGATCTGCACTCGCTGATCCAGCACAGCGAACGCCAGCGCGCGCATCTGGAGACCGTGCACTCGATCGCCAGCGCGCACGCCGACCGCGTGCTTGCGGCCGACAACGCGGCACCGCCGCCCCACAGCGATAAGGTGGTGCCGCTGCGCCCCACCGCCCGGGCCGCGCGCAGCCACACCCAGCCCGGCGCCTGACCCCCTGGCTCAGGCGTCCGTCACCCCGGCACGACCCGCCTCCAGGGCGAAGCTCCGCACCCGCTCGACCGGGCTGGCCGGATCTCTGACGTCGGCGACCCCGAACCATTCGACCCGCCCCTCGCGCCGCGTCAGCGTGCAACAGGTATAGCCGCGCCAGCGCGACTCGAACGCGTGGACGTGCGGGTTGTGCGGCAGGTCCGCCGCGAACGCCGCGTACGGCACGCCGCGCGAGCTGATCGAGGTGGTCACGATCTCGGTCGCCAGCGCCCGTCCCTCCGGCCCGTCGCGCAGCTCGCTGGCCCACCAGGAATGGATGTCACCGCCGAAGACCAGCGGCGCGCCGACGCCGCCGGCGGCAATGTCGGCCAGCAGGCGGTGGCGCGCCGCCGGGTAGCCGTCCCAGCCGTCGGTCCACCAGCGGGCCTCGCCGTCCTGGCGGCGCTCGAACGGCGCCAGCATCAGCGACTGCACCAGCAGCGGCCACACCCCGCCCCCTTCCCGCAGGCGCCCGGCCAGCCACCGCTCCTGCACCGGGCCGAGCATCGTGCGCCCGGCGCGTGTGCGTTCGGGGCAGGCCGCATTGCGGCCACCGCCCCAGGTTTCGGTCGCACAGGGCTGGCGGTCCCGATACTGGCGGGTATCGAGCAGATAAAGCGTTGCCAGATCGCCGACGCGGCAGCTGCGGAACAGCGGCATGCCGCCGGCTACCGGACGCGCGCCGCGGCGCAGCGGCATGTGTTCGTACCAGGCCTGGTAGGCGGCGGCCCGGCGCAGCGCGAAACGCTCCGGCGGCGTCGCCCCGGCCGCGGTCGGTGGCCACAGACCGGCGTAGTCGTTGGTGACGTCGTGGTCGTCCCACACGCCCATCCAGGGATGCCGCGCATGCGCGCGCTGCAGATCCGGATCACGCTTGTAGACCGCGTGCCGCCGGCGATACCCGTCCAGATCCGCCGGCTCCGGATGCCCGTGCGCCCGCACCGGCACCTTGAGATTGGACTCGTAGAGGTAGTCGCCCAGATGCAGGACCAGATCCAGATCCTGCCCGGCCATGTGGCGGTACGCCGCGTAGTAGCCGTCCTCGTAGTGCTGGCAGCTGGCCAGGGCCAGGCGCAGGCGCTCGCCGCCGGTGGCCGGCAGGGTCCGAGACCAGCCGCTGCGGCTGCGCATCGCGCCGGCGCTGAAGCGATAGGCATACGGCCGCCCCGGCGGCAGGCCGGACACCTCCACGTGGACCGAATGCCCCCATTCGGGCAGGGCATGGGCGGTGCCGCGCCGGAACACCTGCCGGAAGCCGTCGTCGCCGGCGACCTCCCAGTCGACCTCGATCGGCACCGGCGGCAGCGGGGCGTCGGCCTCCGGCAGCAGCCGCGTCCAGATCACGAAACCGTCGGCGGCGGGTTCGCCGGACGCAACGCCGAGCGTGAACGGATCGGCGCGGCCGGCGTAGCGTTGCGGCCGCGCGGCGACGCCGCCGCTCAAGCCCAGCCCGCACAGCCCGGCGGCGGCGAGCAGGAAGCGGCGGCGGCGCGGATCGTGGGTCATGCCACCGAGCCTGCCGGATGCAGATGACGCCGGCTTGAATCCCTTGCGGCCGGCCGCCTCAGGACTCGACCGAGACCGCCGCCGCCGCGCGCCGCGCCTTGTCGCGCGCCGCGTCGATCGAATCCGCGCGCGCCAGCGCCACGCCCATGCGCCGCTTGCCGCCGATCTCCGGCTTGCCGAACAGGCGCAGCTGGGTGTCGGGCTCGGCCAGCGCCGCGGCGGCGCCGAGGAAGCGCGGCGCCTTGATGTCGCCTTCGCAGACGATCGCGCAGGACGCCGACGCGCCGTGCTGGCGGATCGCCGGAATCGGCAGGCCGAGGATCGCGCGGACGTGCAGCGCGAACTCGGACAGATCCTGCGAGATCAGCGTCACCAGGCCGGTGTCGTGCGGACGCGGCGACACCTCCGAGAAGATCACCGCGTCGCCCTTGACGAACAGCTCGACGCCGAACAGGCCGTGCCCGCCAAGCGCGCCGGTGATCGCCGCGGCGATGTGCTGCGCGCGCTCCAGCGCCGTCGTGCTCATCGGATGCGGCTGCCACGACTCGCGGTAGTCGCCGTCGACCTGCAGATGCCCGATCGGCGCGCAGAACGACGTCGATCCGCCATGGCGCACGGTCAGCAGGGTGATCTCGTAGTCGAAATCGACGAAGCCCTCGACGATGACACGGCCGGCGCCGGCCCGCCCGCCGGCCTGGGCGTAGTCCCAGGCACGCTGCACGTCATCCTGCGTGCGCAGGGTCGACTGGCCCTTGCCGGACGAGGACATCACCGGCTTGACCACGCAGGGCAGTCCGATCTGCGCGACGGCGGCGCTGTAATCCTCGAAACTGTCGGCGAAGCGGTACGGCGAGGTCGGCAGGCCCAGTTCCTCGGCGGCGAGGCGGCGGATGCCCTCGCGGTCCATCGTCAGGCGCGCGGCGCGCGCGGTCGGGATCACGGTATAGCCCTCGGCCTCGAGATCCAGCAGCGTGGGCGTATGGATCGCCTCGATCTCGGGCACGATGAAATCGGGGCGCTCCAGCTCGACCACCCGGCGCAGCTCGGCGCCGTCGAGCATCGGGATCACATGGCTGCGGTGCGCAACCTGCATCGCCGGCGCGTCGGCGTAGCGATCCACGGCGATGCATTCGATCCCGTAGCGCTGCGCCTCGATCACGACTTCCTTGCCCAGCTCGCCACTGCCGAGCATGAGCATGCGCGTGGCCTGGGGCGACAGCGGCGTTCCGAAACAGGTCATGGGGATTTCCGGTGGCGGGGACAGGGTCGGCATTCTAACGGTGCCCTGGGTGTTTTCACGTCCCCCGGCGTCACACGGCGGGAGTAAGCTACTGCGTCACGGCCCGCTCCGGCGGACCGTCCCCCCGCTCCACCGTATAAACACATGCACCGCAGAACGAAGATCGTCGCCACCCTGGGTCCCGCCACCGACGATCCGTCGGTGCTCGAAAAAGTCATCGGCGCCGGCGTCGATGTCGTCCGCCTGAACTTCTCGCATGGCAGCGCCGAGGACCACATGCAGCGGGCGCAGCAGGTGCGCACGGTCGCGCAGCATCTGGGCGTCGACGTCGGCATCCTCGCCGATCTGCAGGGCCCGAAGATCCGCATCGAATCCTTCGTCAACGGCACGGTCGACCTCAAGGAAGGGCAGACCTTCACCCTCGACACCGCGCTGGGGACCCACGCCGGCGACGAGACCGTGGTCGGCTGCGCCTACGCCGAGCTGCCGCGCGACGTCGAACCCGGTGACGTGCTGCTGCTCAACGACGGCGCGATCTCGATGCGGGTCGACGAAGTCGTCGACACCCGGATCGTCTCCACCGTGCTCAACGCCGGCACCCTGTCCAACCGCAAGGGCATCAACAAGCAGGGCGGCGGCCTGTCGGCGGCGGCGCTGACCGACAAGGACAAGGAGGACATCCGCACTGCGGCCGCGCTCGACGTCGACTTCATCGCGGTGTCGTTTCCGCGCTCGGCGGCGGACATGCAGCAGGCCCGGGAACTGGCGCGCGACGCCGGCAGCAACGCGGCGCTGGTCGCCAAGATCGAACGCGCCGAGGCGCTGACCGGCCTGCGCGATCTGGTCGCCGCCAGCGACGTGGTGATGGTCGCGCGCGGCGATCTGGGCGTGGAGATCGGCGACGCCGAACTGCCCGGCTGGCAGAAGCGCATCATCGCCGAGGCGCGCGAGCAGAACAAAATGGTGATCACCGCGACGCAGATGATGGAGTCGATGATCCAGAGTCCGATCCCGACCCGCGCCGAGGTGCTCGACGTCGCCAACGCGGTCATGGACGGAACCGACGCGGTGATGCTGTCGGCCGAAACCGCCGCCGGCAAGTATCCGGTCAAGGTGGTCCAGGCGATGGCGCGCGTCTGCGTCGGCGCCGAGGCCAGCATGGTCGAACCGCCGCAGCGCACGCTCAAGCCGATCGACGTGCATTTCGAACGGACCGACGAGGCGATCGCGATGGCGACCGCCTGGACTGCCCGCAACATGCACGCCACCGCGATCGTCGCGCTGACCGAATCCGGAGCCACCGCACAGATGATGTCGCGCAGCGAGACCCGGATTCCGATCTACGCGCTGACCCGCCACGAGAAGACCCGGCGCCGCATGGCGCTGTGCCGCGGCGTCTATCCGGTGCCGTTCATGCCGAGCACGCTCGAAAGCCTGGTGCAGACGCGCGAGGCCATCGACGGGCTGAAGTACCGCGGCGCGCTGTGCGACGGCGACCGCGTACTGCTGACCAAGGGCGACGGCAGCGGCTCGGGCGGCACCAACTCGATGAAGATCATCCGCGTCGGCGATCCGGGCGGCGACGGCAGCTGAGCGCCCGCGCCGGCGGCAGGTGAGCCGCACCTCGAAGCGGAGTAGGCTTGTGCCCGTAGGCCACAAGGCCCCGGCCACCCGTGGAGGCCCCATGAACGACGATTCCGCATCCGGGATCCCGCGCCGCCTGACCGCGATCGGACATCGCGGAGCAGCCGGACACGCACCCGAGAACACGCTGCTGTCGATCGACACCGCGATCCGGCTCGGCGCGCAGTGGGTCGAGTTCGACGTTCAGCATCACGACGGCGAACTGTGGCTGATGCACGACCTGCATCTGGACCGCACCACCAACGGCAGCGGCCTGCTCACCGCGTACCCGGCCGCCGAGCTGCGCCGGCTCGACGCCGGCCAGGGCGAGCCGATCCCGACGCTGGCCGACGCGCTGGACCTGATCGAGCAGCGCATCGGCGTGAACATCGAACTGAAGTCCTGGAACGGCTGCGCCGCCGCGGTCGCGGCGTGTCTGCGCGACTACCTCGCCGACGGCTGGCCCGCCGAACGCCTGCTGGTGTCCTCGTTCCACCTGCCCGAGCTGTGGGAATTCAAGCAGTTGCTGCCGGAGGTGTCACTCGGCGTCCTGTACTGCGGGGTGCCGCTGGAATGGGCCGGCCTGGCCGCCGAGATCGGCGCCCGCTGCCTCAACGTCTCGGCCGAGTTCGTCGACACCAAACTGATCGCCGACGCCCACGAACGCGATCTCCAACTCAACGTCTACACCGTCAACCGCGTCGACGATCTCGAACGGCTGGCGGCGATGGGGGTCGACGGCGTGTTCAGCGACTTCCCCGATCGCGTTCTGGCGCTCTGAGCACCCGGCCGCTGCGGATCCTCGCAAGCGCGTCGCCTCAACCGCGACGATCGTCCATAATGCGGATGTCATGTACTCGACTTTCCGACCCGCACGTCTGCACCTGATCGCGCTGCTCGCGGCGCTGATGCAGCTGTGGGTGGCCGTCGCCCAGGGCGGCATGGCCACGGGATTCGAGGGCGGCCCGTTCTGCGGCGACGGCAACAGCGACCGCGGCGCCACGTTGCGCGCCCAGTTGCCGCCCGAACTGCGCATCGCCACCGACTTCGCGCAGCTCGTTCCCGAGGACTGCGAACTGTGCTGCCCGCTGTGCAGCCCGGTGGTTCCGAGCACTCCCGAGACGGCGTACCTGCCGTCCGCGTCCACGCCGACAACGCCGACCCCGATCGCCATCGGGGCACCGGTCACGCGGACGGCGCTGCGACCTCCCGTCCGCGGCCCCCCAGCCTGATCTGAGCCCACGCTCTGTACCGCCCGCCCGCGCTTCCCGAGTGCGCGGGCGGGCGTGCATGCGCCCCCCGTCAGTACGGCTTTATCCGGCAGTGGCGCTTCCGGTCCCGCAACACCCCTCATTGATCAACACGCCCATCAGGAGACGTGAACATGTCCCATCGGCACCTGCGCCCCTTCGCGCGTGCAATTCTTCCGCTGACCCTGGCCACCACTCCGGCATTTGCCGAGGAACCGGCCCAGCTGTCCGACGTCACCGTCGAGGCCGAAGCCTCCGACGCCTACGCGATCGACCCCACGCATCAGGCCGAACCGTCCCCGGACGTCGGCGCCCTGCTCAACCGCGCGCCCGGCGCCCAGGTCAACCGCAACGGCTCGCTGACCGGCATCGCGCAGTACCGCGGCCTGTACGGCGACCGCGTCAATGTCGTCGTCGACGGAATGGACATCAACGCGGCCTGCACCAATGCGATGGACCCGCCGCTGTCGCACATCCCCGGCGCCCAGCTCGAAAAGCTCACCGTGATCCGCGGCATCGCGCCGGTCAGCTCCGGTCTGGAGACGATGGGTGGCACGATCATCGCCGAATCGCGCAACGGCGATTTCGGCGACAGCGATGCGTTCGAGCAGCACGGTGAACTGAGCATGGGCGGCGCCAGCGTCAACGACGCCTATGACCTGTCCGGGCTCGGCTGGGTCGCCAACCGCAACCACAAGCTCTACGGCGCCGCGAGCCGCGAGGTCGGCAGCGACGCCCGCTTCGCCGACGGCAAGATCACCCCGACCGAGTACGTCCGCAACCGCTATTCGCTCGGCTACGCGGTGCGCTTCGGCACCCAGGAGCTGGCCGTCGACGTCGGCCGCAACGACACCGGCAAGTCCGGCACGCCGTCGCTGCCGATGGACATCACCTTCGCCGACACCCATCTGGCCAAGGTCGACTGGCGCGGCGTGTTCGGCGAATACCAGCTGCACGCGTCGGTCGGCTATTCGCAGATCGACCACGAGATGGACAACTACACGCTGCGCACGCCGCCGAACAACGCGACGCGGCTGTCGGTCACCGACTCCAGCGGACTCGGCTACAAGTTCGAGACGAACTTCAAGGCCTTCGACGGCGACCTGAAGCTCGGTCTCGACGGCCACATGGCATCGCACAACGCGACGATCCACGACCCGGTCAACAATCCGAACTTCTACGTCGACAACTTCAACGACATCAGCCGCGACCGCTACGGCCTGTTCAGCGAGTGGAGCGGCCTGGTCGGCGAGCTGTGGACGATGGAGCTAGGGCTGCGCTACACCCAGGTGCAGATGGACGCCGGCGAGGTCCGCCACTTCATGTACATGATGAACCCGGCGATCATGGCCCTGCAGGACCGTTTCAACGGCGCCGATCGCAGCCAGACCGACAACAACGTCGACTGGGTCCTGCAGTTCGGCCGTCCGCTGACGCAGCAGACCGCGTTCGTCGCCGGCATCGCCCGCAAGACGCGTTCGCCGTCTTACCAGGAACGCTATCTGTGGCTGCCGATGCAGGCCACCGCCGGCCTCGCCGACGGCCACAACTATGTCGGCGACATCGGGCTGAACCCGGAAGTCTCGCACCAGATCGAGCTGGGCCTGGACTGGACCGCGCAGCGGGCCTACGCCGCGCCGCGGCTGTTCTACCGCGAGGTCAGCGACTACATCCAGGGCACCCCGGCGACCGACCCGACCGTGGTCATGGTGTCGACCGCCAACGGCGATCCGGATCCGCTGCAGTTCAGCAACGTCGACGCCAGGCTGTACGGCATCGACACCACCGCCGGCCTGCGCTTCGGCGAGCACTGGAGCGTCGACGGCGTGCTGAGCTACGTCCGCGGCGAACGCGATGACATCGACGACAACCTGTATCGCGTGTTCCCGCTGCACGGCACGCTCGGCCTGACCCACGACCGCGGCCGCTGGTCGGTCACCGCGCAGAGCCGCTTCGCCGCCCGCCAGGACAAGGTCTCCGCCACCAACAGCGAGACCGAGACCGCCGGCTACGCGGTGTTCGACCTGTTCGGCAACGCCACGCTGCCCGGCAATCTGGCCTTCAGCGCCGGCGTCTCGAACCTGTTCGACACGCTGTACCGCGACCACACCTCCGGCATCAACCGCGTGATCGGCAGCGACGTCGCCGTCGGCGAGCGCGTGCCGGGCTTCGGCCGCAGCGTCTACGCCCGCCTGCGCTACAGCTGGTAGACCCGTAAAAAAGCCCGCGCCTTTGCAGGCGCGGGCCTCCTTCGGGTGCCGGCCGCGGGAGCTGGGGGGAGTCGCGGCGGCACCTGAAACCCTGGCTCCCGGCCGGGAGCCGCGTCTACGGGATCACCCCGAAGACGTTCCCGAAGATGTCCGATAGCGATACGCGTAGTAGACGACCGGAATCACGAACAACGTCAGCAGCGTCGAGACGAAGATTCCGAAGATCAGCGCCACCGCCAGACCGCTGAAGATGGGGTCGTCGAGAATGAAGAAGGCGCCGAGCATCGCCGCCAGGCCGGTCAGTGCGATCGGACGGGCGCGGATCGCACCGGCCCGGATCACCGCATCCTGCAGCGCACGGCCCTGCGCGACCTCCTGCTGGATGAAGTCGACCAGCAGGATCGAGTTGCGCACGATGATGCCGGCCAGCGCGATCATGCCGATCATCGAGGTCGCGGTGAACTGCTTACCCAGCAGCGCGTGACCCGGCATGATGCCGATCATCGTCAGCGGAATCGGCGCCATGATGATCAGCGGGATCGAGTACGAGCGGAACTGCGCGACCACCAGCAGGTAGATCAGCACCAGTCCGACCGCATAGGCGGCGCCCATGTCGCGGAAGGTCTCGTAGGTGATCTGCCATTCGCCGTCCCACTTCAGGCTCCAGTTCACCGGCAGATCCGGCTGCGAGGTCAGGTAGGTCTCGATCGGGCGGCCGTCGATGCGCAGCTCCGACAGGCGCGACGCGATGTCGGCCATGCCGTACAGCGGCGAATCGAGGGCGCCGGCGAGATCGCCGGTGACCATCACCATCGGCAGCAGATCCTTGTGGTAGATCGTCGTCTCGCGCGTCGCCGGCACGAAGCTCGCGACCTCCGAGATCGGCACCAGGCTGCCGCTGCTGGAGCGCACGCGCAGGCTCTTGAGCGTGTTCAGGTCGGCCTTGTCGCCCGGCGCGTACTCCAGCCGCACCGGCACCGGGTAGCGGCTGTTGGCGTCGTGCAGGTAGGACACGTCGCTGCCGCCGAGCACCGCCGCCAGCGCGTCGGCGACCGTGGTCTGGGCCACGCCGAGCTTGGCCGCACGCGAGCGGTCGACCGCGACGATCCATTTTTCCTGAGGCGCTTCGAGGGTGTCGTCGATGTCGACGATGTCCGGCGTCGCCGCGAACACCTCGCGCACCCGGCGCGCGACCTCGGCCTGGCGGTCGTGGTCGAGGCCGTAGATCTCGGCGACGATCGGCGAGATCACCGGCGGCCCCGGCGGCACCTCGACGATCTTGACGTTTGCACCCATCGCCTCGCCAATCGCCTGCAGCGGCGGCCGCACCGCCAGCGCCACCTCGTGCGACTTGCGCGAGCGGTCGTGCTTGTCGAGCAGCGTGACCTGGATGTCGCCCTGGTTCGGATACGACCGCAGGTAGTACTGCCGCACCAGGCCGTTGAAGTTGATCGGGCTCGCCGCGCCGGCGTAGCTCTGCCAGTGCAGCACTTCCGGAACCTTGTCCAGCTCGCTGCCCAGCGCGTCCAGCACCGCCTGGGTGTGCTCCAGGGTCGCGCCCTCCGGCATGTCGACGACCACCTGGAACTCGGACTTGTTGTCCAGCGGCAGCATCTTCAGCACCACCAGCTTGGCGACCGCCAGCCCCATCGACGCGGTGATCAGCACCAGGATGCCGACGAGCAGTCCGACGCGCATGCCGCGGCCCTCGCGGCCCTTGAGGAACGGCGTCATCGCGCGGCGGAACAGCTTGATCAGGCGGCTTTCGTCGGCATCGTCGCCCAGCGACTCGTGCGCCGCGTCGGTGCTGTGCTTGAGAAACACGCGCCGGTACAGCCACGGCGTGAACACGAAGGCGACCGCCAGCGAGATCACCATGCCCATGCTGGCGTTGATCGGGATCGGCGCCATGTACGGCCCCATCAGGCCGGTGACGAAGGCCATCGGCAGCAGCGCCGCGATCACCGTGAACGTCGCCAGAATGGTCGGCCCGCCGACCTCGTCGACCGCGATCGGAATCGCCTCGGTCAGCGACTTGCCACCGAGATGCATGTGGCGATGGATGTTCTCGACGACGACGATCGCGTCGTCGACGAGGATGCCGATCGAGAAGATCAGCGCGAACAGCGACACACGATTGAGCGTGAAGCCCCAGGCCCAGGACGCGAACAGCGTCGCCGCCAGGGTCACGACCACCGCGGCGCCGACGACGAAGGCCTCGCGGCGGCCCAGCGTCAGCAGCACCAGGATCACCACCGAAGCGGTCGCGAAGATCAGCTTCTTGATCAGCGTCTGCGCCTTGTCGTTGGCGGTTTCACCGTAGTTGCGGGTCACCGTGACGTGCACACCGTCCGGAATCACCACGCCCTCGAGCGCATGCGCGCGCTCGAGCACCTGGTCGGCCACCTGCACGGCATTGGTGCCGGGCTTCTTCGAGATCGCGACGGTCACGGCGGGATGGCGCCCGGATGCGCCGATGCCGGCGTCGGCCCCGACCGGCGTCACGCCCATGCGTACGTACTGCTGCGGCACGTCCGGCCCCAGGCGCACGTCGGCGACGTCGCGCAGGAACACCGGCGCGCCTTCGCGCATGCCGACGACGAGGTCTGCGACCTCTTCGGGACGGGTCAGGAAGTCGCCGGCCTGGACCAGGATCTCGTGATTGTTGGTGGCGTAGCCGCCGGCGTCGCGCGAGGCGTTGGCAGCCGCGAGCGCAGCGCTGAGGTCGTTGATGTCGAGCCCGTATCCGGCCAGCCGCTGCGGATCGAGCAGCACGTGGACGACGCGGTCGGGCCCGCCCAGCGTCTCGATGTCACGCGTGCCGGGCACGCGCTGCAGCTCGGTCTCGAGCGCGTGCGCGACGCGCAGCAGCTCGTTGCCGTTGAGGCTTTCGTCCTCGCTCCACAGGGTCAGCGAGACGATCGGCACGTCGTCGATGCCCTTGGGCTTGATCAGCGCCTGACCGACGCCGAGGTTCGACGGCAGCCAGTCCTGATTCGAGTACATCGCGTTGTACAGCCGCACGATCGCCTCGGTGCGCGGCTCGCCGACCTCGAACTGCACGGTCAGCACGCTCATGCCGGGACGCGACGCCGAATAGATGTGCTCGACGCCCTCGATCTCGGCGAAGATCTGCTCGGCGCGCGACGACACCAACGTCTCGACTTCCTTCGCGGTCGCACCCGGGAACGGAATGAAGACGTTGGCGAAGGTCACGTCGATCTGCGGTTCTTCCTCGCGCGGCGTGATCAGCACCGCGAAGAAGCCCATCAGCAGTGCCACCAGCGCCAGCAGCGGCGTGATCTCGGTGGTCAGGAACGACCGCGCGATCGCGCCGGAGATGCCCAGACGCGGCGTCTTGTCGGCGTCGCTCGGGTTCATGCGCCGCTCCGCGCGTCGGATTCGGCCGTCGCGGCGCTCTTGAGGGTCTGCGCGGCCGCGATCGGGTCGGCGGCGACGCGGTCGCCCTCATCGAGACCGGACAGCACCGGAATCCGCCCGTCCCGCATCGGGCTGCCGACGCGCACGTAGCGCAGGGTCGGCCAGCCGTTGGCGTCGAGCACGTACACCGCGGTCAGCTCGCTGCGATGGATCACGGCCGACGACGGCAGCAGCAGTGCCTGACGCTCGTCGCGCACGAACGCGACCTTCACCAGTGTGCCCGGATAGACGCCGTACTCGCCCTCCGGCAGCGTCACCAGCACGCGGAAGGTGTGGGTGTTGGCGTCGGCGGACGGCGGGATCCGCAGTTCGCTGGCGTCGACGCTCTTGCCGTCCGGCAGGATCACCCGCGCCTGGCGGCGCGAATGCACCGCGCCGATGGCCTGCTGCGGCACCTCGACCACGGCCCGCAGGTGTTCCAGCGACAGCCCGGTCATCAGCGGCTTGCCGACCGTGGCGGTCTCGCCCGGCTCGATATGGCGCTGCACGACGATGCCGGCGTACGGCGCGCGGACCTCGGTGTGCGCGAGCTGTTCGCCGGCCTCGCGCAAAGCCGCCTTGGCCGACTCGACCTGGGCCTGCACCGATTTCAGCGCCGCGGTCGCCTTGTCCAGCGCGGCCTTCGACAGCACGCCGCGCGCGGCCAGATCCTTGGTGCGGTTGTATTCGGAACGCGCATCGACCAGCCGCGCCTCGGCCTCGCGCACCGCCGCCTGTGCGCTGGACTCGCGCGCCTGCTGCTCGGTGGCGCGGAAGCGGACGATGAGCTGGCCCTTCTCGACGTAGTCGCCCACGTCGAACAGCACTTCCTCGACACGGGCGTTGGTCTGCGCCGCGACGGTGGCCTGAAAGACCGCCTCGAGCGTGGCGTCGAAGCGCACCTCGTCGGCCACCGACTCCGCCGTCACGACGATGGCCTGCAGATCGGCGCTGCGCGCTTGCGCCGGCGCCGCGGAGTGATCCTGTGAGCAGGCCGCGAGCAGGGTCGTGCCCAGCGCCGCGGCCAGGGCGGCGGCACGCAGCCGCGCAATCGAGGTCGTCGTACGGAAGGCCATCTGAACGCTCCTCAGCCGGCCTTCGGCGCCGCGTTGCAGAACGCTGCTCCCGAACGCACGCCGAGCTTGCCCAGGATCGTCGCCATCGGACAGAAGCCCGTGAACGATGCCTGGAACATGTTGGCGCCGACGAAGGCGGTGAACCACAGCCAGTTGACGCTGTGCAGCTGCGACAGCGCCACGGACAGCACCACGAACAGTCCGCCGATGCGGAAAACCAGCTTGTCGATGTTGGTCGTCATCACTTCACCTCACAAAAAAGCACGCCACACGGGCGCGTGCGGAGAAGCGATGGCCGGGGGACCATCGCCTCTACACGCAGTTGAATCAGGCGCCGAGCAGCTGTCGCACGACCGGCTCCATCGCCTTGAGGCCGTGCTCACGCCCGTCGACGATCGAGTCCTCGACCGGCTTGCCCTCGACGAAATGCGCCTTGAGCGCGAACAGCGCGCCGACGCGGTTGCCGCTGGCGCAGTGCACCAGGATCGGGCCGCAGCAGGTGTCGGCGACGGCCTCGGCCAGCGCCCTGGCGTTGTCCTGCGTCAGATCCGCCGGCCCCGCGATCGGGATGTTCACGTACTCCATGCCGAGCTGCTTGACGATCGCCGCCTCGTCGTACCCCGGCGTTTCCGCCGGCGGGCACAGATTCACCACCTTGCGCACGCCCTTTTCCTTGGCCTGCATCAGGTGTTCCGGCTGCGGATGGCCGCCGGTGCACAGGCCGGTGGCCGGCGTGCAGCAGTTGGGGATATCGAGCCAGAGGTCCTTGCTATCGGTCATCGGTGGGGTGCTCCTGACAGTTGTGGTTGTGAGGCCGAGGCTATCGGCGGAAATTGCAGCAGTACATGTCATGCATCAGCCGGACGATCCGCAACGCGGGGCCCTCGACGACGCTGTAGTAAATCGTCTGCGCCTCGCGGCGCGTCTGGACCAGACCGTCCTCGCGCAGCACCGCCAGATGCTGCGACAGCGCGGACTGCGACAGCGGCACCCGCTCGTTGAGCGCGCGCACCGAGCTTTCGCCTTCCGACAGCGCGCACAGGATCATCAGCCGGTGCTCGTTGCCCAGCGTCTTGAGCAGATGCGCGGCCTCGCCGGCGTGGCGCGCCATTTCGTCCACGTCCAGGGGCTGCATCGCGGGTTCGTCCTGCCTTGACATCGATCGCACTATTAATGAATATTAACTAAATTAGCTATGGCTAATATATAGGAGCCGATCATTTGTTTGCAAGCATGCGCGATCCGCGCAATGCCGCGATTGATCTGCATCATCGTGAGTGGCCCGGATCACTGCCATGCTCTGATGGGCGCATGGCCCGCTCAGGGCTGATAAACACAATCAGGAGTGGAACGAAATGGCACACGTCGTCGTGATGGGTGCGGGTCTCGGCGGAACCCCCGCTGCCTACGACCTGCGCAAGGAGCTGGGCCCCGAGCACAAGATCACCCTGGTCAGCAGCCAGGATCATTTCCAGTTCACGCCGTCGAACCCCTGGGTCGCGGTGGGCTGGCGGACGCCGTCGCAGATCGTCGTTCCGCTGGCCGAGCCGATGAAGCGTAAGGGCATCGATTTCCTGCCCCAGGCGGTCACCCAGATCGACGCCGAGAACAACAAGCTGGTCCTCGCCGATGACAGCACGGTGGACTACGACTACCTCGTCATCACCACCGGCCCCAAGCTGGCCTTCGACGAGATCCCGGGACTCGGTCCGCACGGCGGGTTCACCCAGTCGGTCTGCACCACGCCGCACGCCGAGGACGCGTGGATCGCCTACCAGCAGTTCCTCGAAAATCCGGGTCCGGTGATCATCGGCGCCGCGCAGGGCGCGAGCTGCTTCGGTCCGGCCTACGAGACCGCGCTGATCATCGATGCCGACCTGCGCAAGCGCAAGATCCGCCACAAGGTGCCGATGACCTTCGTCACCAGCGAGCCGTATGTCGGCCACATGGGCCTCGGCGGCGTCGGCGACTCCAAGGGCATGCTCGAGTCGGAGATGCGCCAGCGTCACATCAAGTGGATCGCCAACTCCAAGATCCTCAACGTCGAAGCCGGCAAGATGACCGTCGCCGAGCACGACGCCAAGGGCCAGCAGACCGAAACCCACGAACTGCCGTTCGCCTACAGCATGGTGATTCCGGCGTTCAAGGGCGTCGACGCCGTCGCGGCGGTCAAGGAGATGTGCAATCCGCGCGGCTTCGTGATGATCGACGAACACCAGCGCAACCCCAAGTATCCGAACATCTATTCGGCCGGCGTCTGCGTCGCGATTCCGCCGGTGGAGCCGACCCCGGTGCCGACCGGCGCGCCGAAGACCGGCTACATGATCGAGTCGATGGTCACGGCGATCGTCGAGAACATCAAGGCGGACATCGAGAAAACCCCGGCGCAGGCCAAGGCCACGTGGAACGCGCTGTGCCTCGCCGACATGGGCGACACCGGCATGGCCTTCGTGGCGCTGCCGCAGATCCCGCCCCGCAACACCACCTGGGCCAAGCACGGCAAATGGGTGCACTGGGCCAAGATCGCATTCGAGAAATACTTCATCAGCAAGATGAAGTCGGGCAACACCGAGCCGCTGTACGAGAAGTACATCCTCAAAGCGCTCGGCATCGTCCGCTTGACCGACAAACACTGACACTCAGAAGCCGCCCTCAGCACGGGGGCGGCTGATATCCTGAAGGCGAGAGCGGCGAGTCAGGCCCGCCGCTCCGTCAGAAATAGGGGACGAAGATGCCCAAGAACGCTGCGCGGCGGTTCAGCCGCGTCCTCGCAATCGCGCTGATCTGCACGTACGGCGGTACGGCGCATGCGGCCGGCCCGTCGGCGGCCGACGCCGCCCCGGCACTCGCATCCGAAGACGTCCGCCTGGTGCAGAGCCGCGAGCTGTCGATGCAGCTCGGCAAGGGCCTCAAGCAGGCGCTGATGGCGGCGATGGCCGAAGGCGGCCCGGTCGCGGCCATCGACGTCTGCCGCGTCGAAGCCCCGAAGATCGCCGCCGGCCTTAGCGACAAAAATGTCCGCGTCGGCCGCACCGCGCTGAAGGTCCGCAATCCGCTCAACAGCGCCGATTCCGAACAGCGGCGCGTCCTCGAATCCTTCGAGCAGCGCCTCGCCGCCGGCGAGCCCGGCGCCGGTATCGAGCAGTTCGACCACACCTACCGCGGCGGCGCCCGCTACATGAAGGCGATCGTCACCCAGCCGATGTGTCTGGCCTGCCACGGCCCGTCGCTGGCGCCCGATATCGCGGCGGCTATCCGTGAGCGCTACCCGGACGACGCCGCCACTGGCTTCGAGGCCGGCAGCCTGCGCGGCGCCTTCGTCGTCGACTGGTCCGGCGCCGAGCCGGGTACGCCATGAGCGCGCCGACATCCCCATCGTCCTCGGACGGCTGGCGCCCCAGGGTGCGACGCCAGATCGCCTGGACCCTTCTGGTCAAGCTGCTGGCGCTGATCGCGCTATGGGCGCTGTTCTTTTCGCCGCAACACCGCGTCGACGTGACCCCTGAACGCGTGCAGGACCAACTGATCCGCCCCTCTTCCTCTCCCGGAGTTGCTCCATGACCGACCTGACCGTCGTTGATCTTTCGCGACTGCAGTTCGCGATGACTGCGCTGTACCACTTCCTGTTCGTACCGCTGACGCTGGGCCTGTCGCTGCTGCTGGCGATCATGGAAAGCGTCTACGTGATGACCGGCCGCGAGATCTGGCGCCAGATGACCAAGTTCTGGGGCGTGCTGTTCGGCATCAACTTCGCGATGGGCGTCGCCACCGGCATCACGATGGAGTTCCAGTTCGGCACCAACTGGGCGTACTACTCGCACTACGTCGGCGACATCTTCGGCGCGCCGCTGGCGATCGAAGGCCTGATGGCCTTCTTCCTCGAATCGACCTTCGTCGGCCTGTTCTTCTTCGGCTGGGAGCGCCTGTCCAAGGTCGGCCATCTGGTGGTGACTTGGCTGGTCGCGATCGGCTCGAACCTGTCGGCGCTGTGGATCCTGATCGCCAACGCCTGGATGCAGAATCCGATCGGCTCCGAGTTCAACTTCGAGACGATGCGCATGGAGCTGACCTCGTTCGGCGAAGTCATCTTCAATCCGGTCGCGCAGTCCAAATTCGTGCACACCGTCTCGGCCGGCTACGTCACCGGCTCGGTATTCGTGCTCGCGATCAGCGCCTGGTACCTGCTCAAGGGCCGCAACGTCGAGTTCGCCAAGCGCTCGATGACCGTCGCCGCGTCCTTCGGCCTGGCCTCGGCGCTGTCGGTGGTGGTGCTGGGTGACGAGTCCGGCTACACCGCGACCGAGCATCAGAAGATGAAGATCGCCGCGATCGAGGCGGCGTGGGAGACCGAGGAACCACCCGCCGACTTCACGCTGATCGGCATTCCGAGTCTGGAGGACCGCAAGACGCACTACGAGATCAAGATCCCGTATGCACTGGGCCTGATCGCCACGCGCTCGATCGACACCGAGGTTCCGGGCATCCTCGATCTGGTCGAGCACGCCGAGACGCGCATCGAGTCCGGTATCCAGGCCCACGCCGCGCTGCAGGCGCTGCGCGCCAATCCCGACGACGCCGCGGCCCGCGAGCGCTTCAAGGCGCACGAGGCCGACCTCGGCCACGGCCTGTTGCTGCTGCGCTACACCGACAATCCGGCCAAAGCCACGCCGGAACAGATCGAACAGGCGGCGTGGTCCACCGTGCCGAACGTGCCGGTGCTGTTCTGGGTATTCCGCATCATGGTCGCTCTGGGCTTCTACTTCATCGCCCTGTTCGGCGTGGCGTTCTGGCTGGCCTCGACCCACCGCCTGCAGAAGTACCGCTGGTTCCTCAAGGCGGCCCTGCTGACCCTGCCGCTGCCGTGGATCGCTGCGGAACTGGGCTGGATCGTCGCCGAATACGGGCGCCAGCCATGGGCGATCGAAGGCATCCTGCCGACCTTCCTCGGCGTCTCGACCCACTCGGCAACGAGCGTCACGCTGAGCCTGGGCGGCTTCGTGCTGTTCTACTCGACCCTGGCGATCGTCGACGTGTTCCTGATGGCCCGCTCGGTCAAGCGCGGCCCGGAAGGCCTGGGCTACTGGCCTGAATCCAAACCCGTCACCACCGCCACCCCGGCGGCGGCCCATTAAGGAGATCCACCATGTTCGACTACGAAGCTCTGCGGGTGATCTGGTGGCTGCTGCTCGGCGTACTGCTGATCGGATTTGCCGTGATGGACGGCTTTGACCTGGGCGTCGGCGCGCTGTTTCGCTTCATCGGCAAAACCGATGATGAACGCCGTGCGTTCCTCGAGACGATCGAGCCGGTCTGGGAGGGCAACCAGGTGTGGTTCATCCTCGGCGGCGGCGCGATCTTCGCGGCGTGGCCGCTGCTCTACGCCGCGTCGTTCTCCGGTCTGTACTTCGCGATGCTGCTGATCCTGGTCGCGCTGATCCTGCGACCGGTCGGCTTCGTGTTCCGCAACAAGCTCAGCGATCCGCGCTGGCGCAATCTCTGGGACTGGGCGCTGTTCGTCGGCGGCGCGGTGCCGTCGCTGCTGTTCGGCGTGGCCTTCGGCAATCTGTTCCTCGGCCTGCCGTTCCACATCGACGAAATGGCGCGCCCGATCTACACCGGCAGCTTCTTCGGCCTGCTGCATCCGTTCGCGCTAGTCGCCGGGCTGGTCAGTCTTGCCATGCTGCTGATGCAAGGCGGCAGCTATGCGGCGATGAAGGCCGGCGAGCCGATGGCGCAGCGCGCCCGCGGCGCGGGCCAACTGTTCGCGGCGGTGTTCATCCTGGCCTTCAGCATCGCCGGTCTGTGGCTGGTGCTGGGGATCGACGGCCATCGCATCGTCGGCGAGATGGACCCGAACGGCCCGTCGAATCCGCTGCGCAAGAGTGTCGAGGTCGTCAGCGGCGGCTGGACGCAGAACGCATCGCAGTGGCCGCTGATCTGGCTGGCGCCGGTGGCGGCCTACGCCGCCGCGCTGCTGACGATCGTGCTGCTGCGCGCCAAGCGCGACGGCCTGGCCTTCATCACCAGCAGTCTCAGCGTGGCTTCGGTGATCCTGACCGCGGGGCTGAGCCTGTTTCCGTTCCTGATGCCGTCCTCCACCGAACCCGGCCACGGCCTGACCGTGTGGGACGCGTCGAGCAGCAAGCTGACGCTGGCCATCATGCTGGCGATGACGTTGATCTTCGTCCCGGCCATCCTCGCTTACACCGCCTGGGTGTTCCGCGTGCTGCGCGGGCGCGTCACCCTCGAACACGTGCGCAGCAGCTCGCACTACTGATCTCAAGGAGACGATGCCATGTGGTACTTCTCGTGGATTCTCGGCCTCGGCCTCGCCGCCACCTTCGCGATCCTCAACGCGATGTGGCTGGAAGTGCAGGCCTGCCAGGACGAAAACGCGGCGCTGAACGCCGAAACCCAACCAGACCAGGATCCGAACTGATTCGGGGCATCCCGGCTTCCCGCAATCAGCGGGGGGCCGGGCACTGAGGGGTCCGCCATGCCCTCCTATTCTTCTGAATCACCGCTATTACCCGCCGAAGTCGACGCCCTGCTCGCGGCACTCGACGACGAATACCTTGCCTGGGCAACCTACGATCAGGTCATCGCCGATTTCGGGCCGGTGCGGCCGTTCATCAATATCCGGGACGCCGAGGCGCGGCATATCGGCGCACTGCTGCCGTTATTCGAGCACTACGGCATCCCGGTTCCGGCCAATCCTTATCCTGGAACGCTTCCGCACTATCCCGACCTGAAAGCCGCCTGCGAAGCCGGAGTGGCCGCCGAAGTCGAAAACGCGGCGCTCTACGGGCGGCTGGAATCGGCCACCACCCGCACCGACCTGCTCACGGTCTTCTCGCGTCTGCGTGAAGCCTCGCAAGAGCGTCACCTCCCGGCCTTCCGTCGCTGCGCGGACCGGCGGGGACGGGGACTCGGAGCTCGCCACCGGGAGCCACCCGGCGGCCGGGACGTTCGATAGTATTTATATATTAGTAACAACTAAATTAGTCATTAGACATGTATCGTGTAACTGCGTATTGTTCTCAGCATGCCTAGCCAAAAAGGCATGCCCCGACCCCAACCGCAGCAAGGAGATACAACATGACTGATATGACGACCGAAGCCCCCCGCATGCCCGGCCTGAACCAGCCCGCCCCCGACTTCAAGGCGCCGACCACCCACGGCGAGAAGACGCTCGCCGACTACAAGGGCAAGTGGCTGGTGCTGTTCTCGCACCCGGCCGACTTCACGCCGGTGTGCACCACCGAATTCATGGCCTTCGCCCAGCGCCAGGACGAGTTCGCCAAGATCAACTGCGAGCTGCTCGGCCTGTCGATCGACTCCACCCACTCGCACGTCGCGTGGACGCGCAACATCAAGGAGAAGTTCGGCGTCGAGATCGGCTTTCCGATCATCGCCGACCTGTCGATGAACGTCGCCACGGCCTACGGCATGATCCAGCCGGGCGCCTCGGACACCTCCGCGGTGCGCGCGACCTTCATCATCGACGACAAGGGCATCCTCCGCGCGATGATCTACTATCCGATGTCCAACGGCCGCTCGATCGACGAAGTGCTGCGCCTCGTCACCGCGCTGCAGACCTCGGACGGCAACGGCGTCGCCACGCCGGAAGGCTGGAAGCCCGGCGACAAGGTCATCGTGCCGCCGCCGAAGACGGTGGCCGAAGCCGAGCAGCGCATGAACGAAGGTTACGAATGCGTCGACTGGTACTTCTGCAAGAAGGCGCTGTAATCACACCCCATAACCGCTGACGCCCGACGTCAGGCGCAAAGAGGGATGCCCGGTGCGGTCGCACGGCCGCACCGGGCCATACCCCCACCCTCACCGACACAGGAGCCCGAACCATGATGTTCCGACAATTGATCGACTCGACTTCGAGCACCTACACCTACCTGCTGGCCGCGCGCCGCGGCGGCGAGGCGCTGATCATCGACCCGGTCAAGGAGAAGCTGCCGCAGTATCTGCAGCTGATCGAACAGCTCGACGTGAAGCTGGTCAAGGCGATCGACACCCACACCCACGCCGACCACGTCACCGCGCTCGGCGACCTGCGCGACAAGACCGGCTGCGTGACGCTGATGGGCGAATACACCAAGGCCGAATGCGTCTCCGCGCACCTGCGCGAGGGCGAGATCGTCGACGTCGACGGCGTGAAGCTCAAGGCGCTGTACACGCCGGGCCACACCGACGAATCGTTCAGCTTCGTGCTCAACCCGGACAAACCGGAAGCCGTGTTCACCGGCGACGTGCTGCTGATCCGCGGCACCGGCCGCACCGACTTCCAGGCCGGCGATCCGGAAAAGTCCTGGGACTCGATCGTGAACAAGCTGTTCAAGCTGCCCGACGACACGCTGCTCTACCCCGGCCACGACTACAAGGGCTGGACCGTCTCGTCCATCGGCGAGGAGCGCCAGTACAACCCGCGCCTGGCCGGCAAGACCCGCGAGGAGTACGTGCAGATCATGCGGAACCTGAACCTGCCCAACCCCAAGCTGATGGACATCGCCGTGCCGGCCAACCTCTCCTGCGGCCAGCCGCGCGCGGCCTGAACCGCGCGCCCGGCCCGGCCTCGACTCCCTTCACCCCCAACCCCACGCATCGACCCTCATGAGCTCACCCATGCTGCAGTACGGCCTGATCGCCGTCGTCCTCGTCGCCCTGTACGTCTGGAAGAGCGGCGTCTTCAGCGACCGCCCCACCGCCGAAGCAGTCAAGCCGCTCTACGAACAGGGCACCCTGTTCCTCGACGTGCGCTCGCTCGGCGAATGGCGCTCCGGCCACCTGCAGCGCGCCAAGCACCTGCCGCTCGACCAGATCCAGGCCCAGGCCGCGCGCGTCCTGCCGGACCGCGACCAGAAAATCGTGATCTACTGCCAGTCCGGCTCGCGCTCGGTCAGCGCCGAGCGCATCCTCAAACAGCTCGGCTACAGCCAGGCCGTGGCGATGCGCGGCGGCATCGGCAATCTGGCCCGCGCCGGCTATCCCCTCACCCGCTGATGGCGCCCACTGGCGCCACCCGCTGACAGCCCCGCCAAGATCCCGATGAGCACCACCGACACCCCCGCCCTGGGCCGCGAATTCTGGGAAGGCCGCTACCAGTCCGGCCAGACCGGCTGGGACCGCGGCGGCGCCAGCCCGGCGCTGCGCCAGTGGCTCGAACAACAGGCCCTGCCCCAGGGCCGCGCGCTCGTGCCCGGCTGCGGCCGCGGCCACGAGGTCCTGGCGCTGGCACAGGCCGGCTACGCCGTCACCGCCGTCGACCTCGCGCCCAGCGCGCTCGAAGCCGCCGGCACCCAGCTCGACGCCCACGGTCTCCGGGCCGAGCTGATCCAGGCCGACCTGCTCGAATGGATGCCGGCGCAGCCGTTCGACCTGATCTACGAACAGACCTGCCTGTGCGCCCTCAATCCCGAACTGTGGCCGGCCTACACCGCGCAGCTCGCGCAATGGCTGCGCCCCGGCGGCGTCCTCGCGATCCTGTTCATGCAGACCGGTCGCGAAGGCGGCCCGCCGTTCCACTGCCGCATGGCCCGCATGCACGAACTGTTCGACCCCGAACACTGGCAGTGGCACGATGACGCCGACCGCCTCACCGTCGAGCATCCCAACGGCGGCACCGAACTCGGTTACCGGTTGATCCGGCGCTAGACCGGGACGGTCAAACCCATCAGACGCAATCTGGCACCCCGCAATGCGAGTGTCGTCGTTTCGGGGAAGCTAAGGCCATCCCCGGGAACGATTCGCATCCGCAGCCAGTCTGATGGGCTTGCCCGGCACTGGCAGCACCGGAACGCACATGGACCTGAAGCTGACCCATCTCAGCGAAGTCGACCCCGCCGACATCGTCGCGCTGCACAACGACCCGCGGGTCATCCGTCATATGCCGCTGGCACCCGGCCACTTCGACGCAACGCAGTGCGCGCAATGGGTGATCGACAAGGAACAGCAGTGGTCGCAAAACGGCTACGGCCCCTGGGCGATCCTGATCGACAGTGCCTTCGCCGGATGGGGCGGCCTGCAGCTGGAGGCCGGCGATGCCGATCTGGCGCTGGTGCTGTCGCCCGGATACTGGGGCCACGGTCAGGCGATCTGCCGCGAGATCATCCGGATCGCCTTCGACGACATGGGCCTGGAATCGGTGACGGCATTGCTGCCGCCGAGCCGCGTCCGCACCAGCGGCATGCTGCGCCTGGGCTTCGAGCCCGACGGCGAGCTGCAGATTGCGGACAAACGTTTCCTGCGCTACCGGCTCAGAGCACCGAACGATTCGATGCAAAGCCACCATCCCACCGGATAGGCGCCGGCGCGCCGGCATCGCCGTTGCGGCTTCCGCTCAACGGATGTGGCGGGGCTCGTCGCGCTCCAGATAGGCCTCTTCTTCCGGCGTCAGGTCCACCGTATCGAACCCGGTGATCATCGGCTTGACGTGCTCAGCAAAGGAATGCCCCGTCGTCAGCAGATAGACGTGGATGATGATGAACGCGAGGATTGAGAACGCCACCAATGTATGCGCCAGCGCGACCCCTTCGAGCATCATGGATGCACCGGGAATCGCGGACCAGAACGAGTAGAACAGGTAGGCCAGCCCCGTCGCCCAGATCAGCGGGAACAGCACCAGCTTGAGCGCAAGATAGCTCAGCGCCTGCAGCGGATTGTGCTTGCGCCAATAGGCCTTGCGGTAAGGGTGGCGCTCTCCGCGAAAGATCCCCCATGCGTAGAACCGAGCGACCTGCCACAGGCCATTGGCCGTCGGCACGTAGTGCCGCCAGTTGCCGGTGGTCAGGTGCCAGAAGATCGCAAATATCCACAGCACGATCAGTGCGAGCGCACCGGCGGTATGAAGCACCACGGCGCTGTGAAAATCGAGCGCCGGATTGAACCCGTGTACCGCGAAACCCGAAAACAGCAGGGCCACGATCAGCAGCATCTGGGCCCAGTGCCAGAACCGCTCGAAGCGGGTGTACAGCATGACCTGGCGAACGCTCATGATGCTTCCCTCCTCCGGCGGCGCGAAATCGCTCTCAGTGCTCCGTGGCCCGCCACACCGCCGATCGAGCCGGCCAGCATCAGCAGGCCAAATCCGTCGACCCAACGGCTGCGGTCGCGGCCAGGCATGTAGAAGCCCCCCAGCGCGGCCAGACGGCCTTGCGGACGATGACATTCGGCGCAGTCCAGCGCTTGCTCGGCCGGTGCAACCATATGGGTGATCGGCCAGTACGAGCGGGTTTCGATGAACCCGTATTCGCCGCTGTACTCAATGCCGTTGCTGGTCATGCCGGTCTCGATCGCGTCGGCAAAGTCGTAGTTACCCCAGAACGCCTGATCGTCATCACCCCACAGGTGCATGTAGACCAGCGTGTTCCGACCCTTGTCGTAGGGCTGGATCGTGTGCATGCGCTTGAACGGCCAGATCCTGGAATTCGGGTCGTCACGCGAGCCCTTGAAGCTGTTGATCTCGATCGGCGCCTTGGACGGATCGAACTGGGTCTCGATCGTGGTGTAGACCATCTGTCCGTCGAACCATGCGTAGGACGGGGGCAGGTCCTCGGCGTACTTGAAGTCTCCCTTGATCGACTTGTACGTCGCACGGTGCTCGCCGTTGCCCTGCGTATAGTTTTTCTCCTTGTATCCTTCGCCATCGCGGGTCTTGCCCGCCGTGCGCCAATCCCAATCGACCATCGTGGCGACTCCACCCCGGGCCATGCTGGGAATATGGCAGGTCTGGCAGGCAACCCGATCGACGTGATTGTTCAGCTTGATGCCGGTCAGGCGATCCTTCGGATGCGGCGCAATGCCGTGGCAGGACTCGCAGGTGGCCACGTCGCGCCGCTGGCCCGGCAGGCCAGTCCCCTGCGTGTCCTTGGCGAGGACGTGATAACGGCTGCCCGCCCACTGGTGCTGGTGGCTGACGTGACACTGGGTGCAGCTGAAGTTCAGACTGTCTTCGGCCATGTGCACATCCAACGCCTGGTTCGCGTGCGTGAGCGATGAGTCCAGATCCCCATGCTTGACGCCGTCTCCGCCGCCGCCGAAGAAATGGCAGCTGCCGCAGTTCTCGCGCCCGGGAAGCCCGACGCTCTGCGCGACGCCGGCCCAATCGATCGGGTCACGATCCTCGAACATAATCGTGCACGCCTCGTTGCCTTCCGAGTTCGGAGTCTTGTAGTAGGTCCCGGTACGATCGTGGCAGACGAGGCAATCGATGTTGGTCTGCTCACTGAAGTCGTAACTGTCGTCCTTCCATCCGTAACCGGCATGGCATTGCGCGCACATGCCTTCGTTGCCCCGGGCATTGGTGCAGAAGTTGTTGATCAGCGTTTTCTTGCCGAGCGTCTGCCCGGTCTCCGGGTGCACGTATTCCCAGGTCCAGTGGATCGAGTTCATGAACTGCTTGCCGGCCTCGGTGTGACAGCTCAGGCAGGCCTGCGTCACTTCCGGGCCGCTGCTGAACGGCCCATGCAGAATCTCGTACTTGCTGTGATCGGCGGTCGAGTCACTGTCGGGGCGATGGCTCGGGGCGACCTTGGCCTCGAGACGGAAGTTCATGTCGGCATCGTCCGCGGCCGTCCCGGCCGCAGCGGACGCAGACCCCGCATTCCCCAAAAAAAAAGCCGCCGCTACCGCTACCGCAAGCCATGACCCTTGCCGTCGCCATGGCCGCATCGCGATGGGCTCAATGCCCACAGTTACACCCGGACCGCGCATCAGCACCCCGGTCTGCTTGGGCAGGGGGCGCCAAGGTGCCGTCGAGCCAGCCTGCGACGGCCGCGTCCGGATCGGCGCAGGCGGTGGTCACGGCCCGGATGCCGCGGCCGGCGAGCTTGCGGCGCACGCCGTCGCCCATGCTGCCGCTGATGAGCACGTCGACACCGTCCAGCGGATGCGCGGCGGTGGGCGCGGTCTCGTGCATGGACTGCTCTTTGGGTAGTTCCAGCATTGTCTTGCCGGACACCTTGCGATCAGCGTCGACATCGTAGATCCAGAAGCGGCGACAGCGGCCGGCATGGTCGGTAACTTCGCGGCGGTTCTGGCTGGTGACGGCAATCTTCATGACGGAACTCCGGATGACAGGCACACCTTTTCCATGTGGAAAAGCACTGAAACATTCAGAGCCTAGACGCTGCCCTCTTTTCCAGCATTGATCGTCATCAATTCCGGAAGCGATACCCCGAGCCGAACCCGCCGGGCGGACTGACCCGTTCGGCTTCAGCTGTGGTGCAGATGTCGAACCACGGCGATGGTGGCTATTCCGGCCAGCATCAGCAGCGCCTGGCGCAGCGAGGCGCTGATCCGCGTCGTTCTATGCAGATGCGGAATCAGATCGGCGACTGCGACGTAGATAAAGCTCGCGGCCGACAGCGCCAGCATGTACGGCACGGCCTCGCGCGTGCGCTCGAGCCAGAGATAGCCCATCAACGCGCCCGGCAGGGTCGCGGCCGACGACAGGCCGTTGAGCAGCAGGGCCCTCATGCGGCTGTAGCCACTCTCGAGCAGGATCGCGAAGTCACCGATCTCCTGCGGCAGCTCGTGAGCGACAACTGCGATCGCGGTCGCGACGCCGAGCGGCACGGACACCAGAAACGCGGCGGCGATGACGACGCCGTCAACGAAATTGTGGAACGCGTCGCCGATCAGTATCACCGGCGCCGGACGTCCGTGGACCTGACAGTGCTCCTCGTGACAGTGGCGCCACAACGCCCATTTCTCCAACAGGAAGAACAGCACCAGCCCGGCGAGCACCGCTGGCATCAGCGTCTGTGCCGGCGCCTGCGCCAGACCTGCGGGCAGCATGCCGAGGAACGCGGCCCCCAGCAGGGTCCCGGCCGAATAGCTGACCAATTCCGGCACCAGCTTGCGGCGCAGGCCTGCGGGCGCCACCAGGATCAGCGCCGCACCGGCGATGGCCCCGATACTGCCCAGAATCGCGAATCCGGCGACCCAGAGCATCAACATGGCCTGCCCTGCCGATATGCAGGCTGTCTGCTGCGGTAGCGCATCGGGCTAGGCCCGATAGGGCCGCAGATACCACCATTCAAACAGGCGTTTGAGCCAGTGCAGGATGCGCAGGCGCGGGATGACCCAGGCGTGCTTCGAATCGCGGTAGACCAGAATCCCAGCATCCAGCGTGTCGACGATGCAGACCAGTTCGTAGCGAAACGTCGCCTGTGGTGTCTTGCCGTCGAGAACATCCAGGATGTTGACGGCCGCGGCCTTCGCCTGCAGGTCGGCCATGTGCGCCTGCTTGGGCGCCCAGTCCGGCCCGGGAAAACTCCCTGAGTCCCCCGCGACGAACACGGCCTCGGCCCCCTGCACCCGGCAGTGGACATCCGCCTGAAAGAAGCCGCCCGGCGACAACGGCAAGCCACTGTCCTCGGCCCACGCCGGGCCCGTCATGCCCGGCATGAACAGGGTCAGGTCCGCCTCGACACACTCGCTGGCCGTCTCGACGCCATCATCGGTGAACGCCTTGATCGGATGCCCCAGATGCAGGCTGATGCCCTGCCGCGTCATTTCGCCGATCAGACCGGCGACCGCCTTGGGACCGAGGCGCTTGCCGGGTTCGGCAGCGGCGCTGACGAAATGCAGCTCGAACCGATCGCGCACGCCGCGTCGGCGCAACCATGTATCGATACCAAAGGTCAGCTCGAACATCGGCCCGCCGCGCATTGCTGCAGGCTCTTTGGGATTGGCACCAAAGCCGAAAGCAATGCTGCCGCCATCAAGCTGTTCCAAGCGCTGGCGGATCCGCTGTGCTGCATCCACGCCGTCACACACTGTCAGCACCTTGTCGGCACCGGGCAAGCCTTTGAGAAAGCGTCCACCGCTTGCGATCAGCAACGCATCGTAGGCGACATCACCCTGATCGGTTTTCAGGGTCCGTGCAGCAGCGTCCAGCCCTACAACGCTCGCGAGCTTGAGTTGTACGTTGTGCCGCTGCAGAAAATTCCACAGGGGTACGACCAGGTCGCGCCCCTCCCGCAGGCCGGTCGGCACCCAGATCAGACTCGGCAAATAGACGAAGTCCTGACGTGGGGCGACCATCGTGATGCGATGCGCGGCCCCTTGTTTGCGCAGGACACGGATGGCAGTCAATGCCGCAAACCCGGCGCCGACTACCACGATATCGCGAGGATTCGAGACCACATCCCACTCCTTGCATTCGTCAATGAGCCGTTTCGCAGCTGACCACTTGCGAAGGGGATTGCGCAATACGGAATATCGCTATGGCCGCAGATATGATTGTCGGCGCCGGACGGTTCTGTCAGCACTGACGCACATCAACCGGATCTGCGGGCAAGCCGAGATTCCCCTTCGTGCGGACACCATCCGGCGCAACGCCCAGCGGGCGCTGTCGGACGCTCAGGGCAGGTGCACCCAGCGCGCAACGACGCGGCGCACCTGCGGTACCAGGAAGAAGATCAGCGGCGCGGCGATGACATAGGCGACGGCGAAGGCGTGCCGCCACAGCGCGATGAAGTCGTCGGTGAAGCCGACGTTCACGAAGGTGATGACGCCGGTCATGATGAACACCATCAGCGCCGCCATCAGGGCCGAGAACACGAGGTGGAAGTAGCGCGCCGGCAGCTTGCGGCGGGCGGCTGTCACTGCGTCCGCGCTCATGCGCCGGCTCCGAAGGTTTCCCACAACACCTGGCCGAGCATCAGCACGGCGATGATGCCCATGATCATCGCGAAGCCCTGTTGCAGGCGCGCGCCGGCCACGCGCGCGGCGAAGCGCCGGCCGGCGAGCATGCCGACGACCGCGCCGATCACGAACGGCAACGCCACCATCAGCGGCAGTTCGCGGCCGTGCAGCAGCGCGATGACGACGGTGCCGGCGCTGGTCAGGCTGATCGTCATCAGGGAGGTCGCCACGGCGGCATGCATGCTCATGTCGCTGATCGCGCGCAGCGCCGGCACGATGACGAAGCCACCGCCGACGCCGAGCATGCCGGACAGGAAGCCGGTCATCGCGCCGGTGCCGCTGACCGCGGCGATGCAGTTGCGTGTCCACGAGATGCGGCCGGTGTCCTCGCGGATGCGGCAGACCGCGCCGGCGTCACCGGCCGGGGTGCCGCCGACGTTGGCGCGCACCACCGAGGCCTCGTCCGGGTTCTGCCGCGCGCGGCCGTACATGCGCAGCGCGACGATCACCAGCACCGCGGCGAACAGGCCGCTGAGCCATTGCACCGGGAGACGGTCCGCCGCCATCAGCCCCAGCGGGGCGAACAGCAGGCCGATGCCCGACATCAGCATCGCGGCGCGGTAGCGCACGACGGCGACGTCCCAGGCGGCGACGGTGCCGATGCCGGCCGACATCGCCACCGCGATCAGCGCCACCGGCGCGGCCTGCGGCAGCGTCCAGCCCAGACCCCACATCAGCATCGGCACCGCGAGCACCGATCCGCCGGCGCCGGTGAGCCCGAGCACCAGTCCGACGATGCCGCCAAGTACCACTGCGATTGCGGATTCGACCACCTTCACCACTCCGAACAGCCGGAACCCGGCGAAGCCGGCCATTGACGCATGTCATTGGCAAACTGCCGGGAATTGTTTATTTAGACCTATCTAATATACCGCCCGCAGTATAGGGACACAATAACAGCGGGCGTGATCGAGCATTCCATCCTGTCGGAGGATTCACTGATGAAACCCGAGGTTACCGCGTTCTACGACCCCGCCACCTACACCGTCAGCTATGTGGTGCGCGACCCCAGCGGCGACGCCTGCGCCATCGTCGACCCGGTGCTGGACTACGATCCGAAATCCGGCCGCACCGGCACCGCGTCCGCCGACGCGCTGATCGAGTTCGTCGAGGCCAAGGGCCTGCGCGTGCAGTGGATCCTGGAGACCCACGCCCATGCCGACCACCTGACCGGCGCGCACTATCTGAAGGAACGCGTCGGCGGCACCGTCGCGATCGGCGAGCACATCCGCACGGTGCAGAAGACCTTCGCCCCGCTGTTCGACATGGGCGAGGACTTTGCCACCGACGGCTCGCAGTTCGACCGCCTGTTCGCCGACAACGACAGCTTCGACATCGGCGCGCTCAAATGCAGCGTGATGCACACGCCCGGCCACACGCCGGCCTGCATCACCTATGTGATCGGCGACGCCGCGTTCGTCGGCGACACGCTGTTCATGCCGGACTACGGCACGGCGCGCGCGGATTTCCCGGGCGGCGACGCGCAGATCCTGTATCGCTCGATCCGGCGCATTCTCGATCTGCCGCCCGAGACGCGGCTGTTCATGTGCCACGACTACCAGCCGGGCGGGCGCGAGGTGCTGTGGGAGACCAGCGTCGCCGCCGAGCGCGCCGGCAACGTGATGATCCGCGACGGCATCGACGAGGCCGCCTATACCGCCGCCCGCAAGGAGCGCGACGCCAGGCTCGCGGCGCCGGTGCTGATCCTGCCGTCGCTGCAGGTCAACATCCGCGCCGGCGCGCTGCCGGAGCCGGCGGCCAACGGCATCCGCTATCTGAAGATCCCGCTCGACCAGCTCGGCGGACGCCGCAAGACCTGAGGCTGGCGGCCACGCGACGAATGCGGCACCCTCGCGCCCTGGATTCCACGCAGATCAGGAGACCCACGCGATGAGCAGCAGCCCGGACTCGCTACTGGCCACGGCCGAGATCGTCGACGTCGTCGACTTCCCGCGGGAAGTCCTCGAACGCTCGCAGCAGATCCCGGTTCTGGTCGACTTCTGGGCGCCGTGGTGCGGGCCGTGCAAGGCGCTGACGCCGGCGATCGAGGCCGCGGTGCGGCGCTTCGCCGGCCGCGTCGTGCTGGCCAAGGTCAACAGCGACGAACAGCCGGAGTGGGCGCAGCGCTGCGGCGTGCGCGGCATCCCCAACGTCAAGCTGTTCATCGACGGCAGCATCGTCGACGAGTTCACCGGCGCGCTGCCGCAGTCGGCGATCGAACAGTGGCTGGAGCGGGCGCTGCCGGCATCGATGGGCGACGTGCTCGAGGACATCGACCGTCTGATCGCCGAAGGCCACGCCGCGGACGCCACCGCGCTGCTGATGCGCGCCGCCGCCGATCCGCAGGCACCGCCGGGCGTCTGGCTGCGCCTGGCGCGGCTCAAGCTGTTCGAGGATCCGCAGGCGGCGCGCCAGATGCTGCAGCACATTCCGCCGGACGCCCGCGAGGCCGACGACGCGGCCGCGATGCTGCGCGTGCTGGGCTTCGCCGCGGAGGCCGGATCGACCGAACTGCCGGCGTCGCCGGCGCGTGCTCCGTATCTGGAGGCCGCGCGGCTGCTCGCCGCCGGGCAGATCGAGCCGGCGATGGACCAGCTGATCGAGTCGGTGCGCCTGGACCGCAAGTTCGAGGACGACGCCGCGCGCAAGCGTCTGGTCGACCTGTTCGACTGGCTCGGCTCCGCCGACGAGCGCACCCGCGACTACCGCATGCGCCTGTACGACGTGCTCTGAGGCACGCCGCTTCCCGTTCAAACGCAACAGGCCGCCGGATGGCGGCCTGTTCGTCTGCAACCGCAGCCGGAGATCAGTTCAGCGCGTAGATCGTCTTGAAGTTGCCGATGGTCTGCGCCGGCACGGTGCTGGCGCTGGACTTGTTGAGCACGAACACCACCGTCTCGCGCTCGGGGCCGGCGCCGATCCGCGTCACCGCGTAGGCGGCCTCGTGGGTCTGCTTGTACGCCTGCAGGTCGGCCCAGTCGTTGAACACGTAGATGCGGCCGTCGCGATGGATCTCGCCGTAGAAGTCGTTGGCGTCGCCCTCGACGTCGCCTTCGTACAGGCGCTGGGCGCTGCCCTTGTAGCCGACGATCTTGGCCATCGTCTTGGCTTCCTTCTTGGTGAGCCCGAAACGCAGCGTCTCGCGGTTGGGACCGCCACCGATCCGGGTGACCACCAGCGGGATCTCGCCGGTCTGGCGGAACTGCTCGTAATCCTCGGCGTCGGCGATCACCTCGATGCGGCCGTCGCGATGGATTTCCCAGTAGCGGTCGTGCACAAGCTGCTCGTCCAGACGCGCGGCGGCGAGCTGTTGTTCGTAGGTCCGCTCGGCGTCCGTTCCCATCCAGCCGCCTTTGACAGCACAGCCGGTGGTCGCCACCATCGCGACTGCAACCGCGCCGATACGCAACATCTTGTACATCGGTCCCTCTCCAGCAAGTTAGGCAAATCCCTGCAAGGATGCAGCTTGTCCTTTGCACTACAGTGACAGGTGTCCCATGGCCCAGCCGCAGATCGCGCTCTATACCGCCCCGACCCCCAACGGCCACAAGGTCTCGATCATGCTCGAGGAACTGGACGTGCCGTACCAGGTGATTCCGGTCAATCTCGGCGCGGGCGACCAGAAACGGCCCGAGTACATCGCACTGAATCCCAACGGCCGCATCCCGACCATCGTCGACCTGAGCGCCGACAACTTCGCGGTGTTCGAATCCGGCGCGATCATGATCTATCTGGCCGAGAAGTACGGCCAGCTGCTGCCGACGGAGGCCAAGGCCCGTTCGCAGGTCCTGCAGTGGCTGATGTTCCAGATGGGCGGCGTCGGCCCGATGCAGGGACAGGCCAACGTCTTCTTCCGCTATTTCCCCGAGAAGATTCCGGCGGTGATCGAGCGCTATCAGCACGAGACCAAGCGCCTGTACGGCGTGCTCGATGCGCGCCTGAAGGATCGCGAGTTCCTGTGCGACGCCTACTCGATCGCCGACATCGCGCATTTCACCTGGGTCAACATCCACGGCTGGGCCGGCGTGGACATCGACGACCTGCCGCATCTGTCGGCGTGGCGCGAGCGCATCCGCCAGCGCCCCGCCGTGCAGCGCGGCCTTGCGGTTCCGGGCGACGTGCCGGCGGCGGACGTGGTGACGATGGCGCAGTCGATGCTGCAGCGCTAGGGCGCCGCAAGCGCGCTCAGCCGTCGAGGGTGACGGCGCCCTTCTCGATCACGCGCAGACAGGCGTCCACCACCGCGGCGTCGTAGATCAGGCCGCGGCCCCGACGGATCTCGTCGAGCGCGGCCCCGATTCCCTGCGACGGCCGATAGGGCCGGTGGCTGGACATGGCCTCGACGACGTCGGCCACGGCGATGATCCGCGCCTGCTGGCAGATCTCGTCGCCCTTCAGGCCCCGCGAATACCCGGATCCGTCCAGCCGTTCGTGGTGTTCGCGGATCATGCGCGCGATCGGCCACGGAAACACGATGTCCTTGACGATGTCGTAACCGGTCTCGGGATGCTGCTTGATCAGCGCGTACTCGACATCGGACAACTGGCCCGGCCGGTTGAGCACCTCCGACGGCACCGCGATCTTGCCGACGTCGTGAATCAGGCCACCCCAGCGAATCCCCTCCAGCGTCGACGCGTCGACCCCGAGCTCGGTGCCGATGGCCACCGCCAGATCCGAAACGCGCTGCTGGTGCCCGGCGGTATACGGATCACGCGCCTCGACCCCCGCTCCCATCGCGCGGATCGCCCCTTCCAGCGCGGCGCGGACCTGCTGCTCACTCTCGCGCAGACGCTCCTCGGCCTGCTTGCGCTCGGTGACGACGTCGAAAATGATGACGAAATGGTCCGGCTTCGGACTGTAGACGCTGATGGCGAACCACTCGCCGAGACTTTCCACATAGCGTTCTAAACGCTCGGCCGGAGCGCCGCGGGCGATGCGCCCGAAGACCTCGAACAGCTCCGCGTCGCGGGCCATGATTCCCGGAATGACCTCCGAAACCCTCTTGCCGATGACGTCGCTCAGGCCCGTCTGGACGGTGAACGCCTCGTTGACGGACAGAAATTCGCTGTCGACCGGGCGGTCGCCCTCGAAGATGATCCGGCAGTACGCATAACCGTTGCGGAGGTTCTCGAACAGGCTTCGATAGATGCGTTCGCTGCGCGCGAGGGATTGCTCGGCCTCGTCGCGCGCCTCGCGATTGCGCAGCACCTGGATGCCGAAGCTGAGGTCGTCGGCCAGATCCCGCAACGGAGCCAGCTGGGCGGACGCGAAGGCATCCTCCTCCGCCGAATAGATCGATACCGCCCCCGACACCCGACCCTCGGCACCGAACGGCAGGGCCAGCACCGACCGCAGCCCGTGTTTCATCGCCGCCACCCGCCAGGGATACGCCTCGCCCGAGACCAGATCGTTCTCCACATAGATCTGCCCGCTGGCGATCGCCAGGCCCGCCGGGTCCCGCTCCGGCACATCGTCGCGCCAGGTCAGCAACGGGTGCTCCAGGGTTCCGGGGACGAGTCCCGCCGTGGCCACCGGCTCGATCCGGCGCTGCGGATCGTCACACGCGCGGCCCACCCAGGCCGCGGCGTAGCCGCCGGCCTCGACCGCGGCGCGGCACACCGCGGCAAGCAGTTCGGTTTCGCCGGAACAACGGACCAGCGCCTGATTGACCGCCGACACCATGGCCATGGCCCGGTTGACCCGGCGCAGGGACTCCTGTGCGAGGTGCAGTTTGGTGATGTCCCGACCGATCCCGAGCACACCGACCAGATGCCCGTCGGCGCCATACATCGGGGTCTTGATCGACTCGATCAGGATCCGGCGCCCGTCCGCCGCGAGGGTGATCCACTCCTGGTTGCTGAGCGGCTTCCCGGCCTCGATCACCGCCTGATCGTGCTTCCGGAAGAAATCCGCCTGTGCCGCGTCAACGAAATCGCGGTCGCGCCTGCCGACGATCTCGGACGCCTCGGCGCCGAAGAATGCCTCGAAGGCCGGGTTGCAGGTCAGATACACGCCGGACGGATCCTTGAGCCAGACCAGGTCCGGCAGGGTCTGCAGCAGATTGCGCTGCAGATCCCGCTCCTGCTGCAGGTCCTGGCGAATCCGTCGCTCGTCGGTAATGTCGGCGCCTGACGACAGGATCTCCGTGACCTCACCGCTACGATCCCGCACCGCGATGTTGCGAAACGCGATCAGCCGCGTGGACCCATCGGCACACAGCACGGAATTTTCGAACACGTCTGGAATCTCGCCGTGCTCGTACACGATGCTCTCGAACAACCCGCGCGCCTTTTCGATCTGGTCGTCCGGCAGGCAGGTGGCGAACCAGTTGCGCCCGATCAGCTCGTCGGGCTGATAGCCGAGGATCTCGGCGCCGCTGCGATTGACCAGCGTGATGATGCCCTCCCGGTCCAGCGCGACCACCAGTGTGCCGACCAGATCCAGGTAGTTCTGCGCGCGTCTGGCGGCGTCCTGGGCCTGACGCTGCGCGCTGACGTCGGTGGCAATGCCCTCGAGGGCGACGACCTTGCCGGCGGCATCGTGAACCAGGACGCTGCGCTGGTTGATCGTTCGCCACTCCCCGTCCGGCGTGACGATCTGATACTCGAGCTGCTGCGGCGCATGTCCGGCAAGCAGCATCCGCCAGATCCGGTCGAACTCCGCCTCGCGGCCCGGTGCCAGGATGCCCCGCAGAAAATGGGGCGACCGGTACAGCTCGTGCTGGGGGATGCCAAACACCGCCTCCACCGCCGGGCTGACGTATTCCAGGGTTCCGGAGGGCAGCCCCACCCGGAAAATGATGTCGCGGGAGCGGGTGGCAATGCGGAAAAAGCGCGCACTGCTGTCCACGATCGTCCGCATCAGGGTCCGGCTGACGGAGCGAAAATAGGCGAGGAACATCAGCACCAGCGCCACGGCGACCGCGAATGCCAGCGCCGCGGCGCTGATGAACGGTGCACGCAGATCGGCCATGTCGTGCTTGGCCACGATCCCGAGGCTGCCGTTGGCCTCGTAGGCCGCGAGCACCTCGACGCCGCGGTAGTCCAGTCCGATCATCGTGCCGGAATCACCCGACAGCGCGCGCCGCATCGGCTCAGCGTTGCCGCCATCCATGCCGATGGACGGCGGCCCGCTGACGCCCCGGTATGCGCTGCGGAACAGGAACTCGATCCGATCGCCGCTGCGCCGGCCGATGACCAGCTCACCATTGCCACCGAAATCGAACTGCGGATGGACCTGCTGAATCAGCCGCATGGCCTGGCGCAGCCCGGCCTGCGTCTCGGCATCCGTACGCGCTTCATCGGGCGGCAGGAATGTCGCGATCAGGCGCGCCTGGTCGCCGACCGCTTCCCTGAGCTCCGCTGCTTCGGTATCGAGATGCGCCCGGTACGCCAGGGTCGTCGCGATCAGCACGGACAGCAGGGTGACGCCCAGCGTCAGGAGCGCCAGAAAGCGCAGGCTGCTCCTGATCCGCTCGACCCTGAACATTGTTCGGCCCCCTCTCCGCGCCGGCATCCATCGCCGGCTGGGCACTCGGAATAATGTTCCTACTGTAGTCCTGTTTTCATATATGCAAAACATCGGCTTGGGAGAAGACTTTGAGACCCTCTCTCAAGCCTCCCCACCCGCCCAGCGGGTCCGCACAACCCGACGGGTCGGTGGCGACCGGGGGGGGGGGGCAGCGGCGCGGGGCCCTAGCCGCCGCTCAGCCAGGCCCTCAGCACGACGGCGCTCAGCGCGATTGCCAGGGGACAGTCGATCCACCACAGCCGCCGCAACGGCGGGCTGAGCGGGCGCGGACGACCGGCCAGGCCGCAGTAGGCCGCGGTGCTGATCAGGCCGGCGACCGCCCCCGGCAGACGCCACCGCGGCACGGCCGCCGCGGCCAGCAACAGCAGACCGAACGCGGCGAACATCGCCGCACGGTGGCGCATCAGCAGCAGGGTGTCGGCATCGCTCAGATCGATCCCGTACAGCCGCCGCAGACGCATCCGCCCCGCCATTCCCGCCGCCGGCAGCAGATGGAGGATGCCGGCGGCGGTCAGTACGGCCGTATCGAACAGGGCCATCGCGGAGTCAGGCCACCAGCGCCCGACGCGATGGCGTCGGCTGCAGGGTCCCGACGAACAGGTACAGCAGGGGTCCGAACGATCCCAGGACCAGCGTGATCAGCAGATACGGCCAGACGCTGCGCCCGCTGCGGCGGGCATCGGCGACCATCCAGATCATCGCCAGGCTGCAGGCGATGACCAGATCGACGCCGATCTGCCAGCCGGCACTGCTGCCGAGCAGAAACGAGAAAAAGCCCAGATAGCCGTGTTCGAGCAGCGCGTAGGCGGTCAGCGCGCCGAAGTCGATCAGCACCAGGCCCAATGCAATCATTCTCCAGTTCATCGTGCGACTCCTGTTGGGATGGACGGCGCCGCGGCGCGAATCCGCGGCCGTTGCAGACTGCGACCGCCCCGGACCCGATTCAATTACGCGCGAGGTAATCGACCCCGCGAAACCGCGTGCCACAATGCCGCCATGCACACGCATTCCGACCATGCGCCGTTCGGCCGCCTGCTGCGGGATCGCCGCCGGGCCCTGCGGCTGTCGCAGCTCGACCTGTCGTTGCAGGCGGAGGTGTCGCAGCGCCACGTGAGCTTTCTCGAATCGGGGCGCGCCCGGCCCAGTCGCGAGATGGTGTTGCAGCTCGCGGCGAGCCTCGACCTGCCGATGCGCGACCGCAATCACTGGCTGCAGAGTGCCGGCTACGCCGGCATCTACCCGCAACGACCGCTCGACGCCGCCGACATGGAACCGGTGCGCGCCGCGCTGGAGCTGATGCTGCGGCACCACGAACCGTTGCCTGCCGTGGTCTGCGACCGGGCCTGGAACCTGTTCATGGCCAACGCAGCGGTCGGGCGCGTGTTCGGACTGCTCGGGGACCTCGACGCGATCTGGAACGCGGTCTGCGGCGAGACGCCGCGCAATCTGCTCAAGCTGACGTTTCACGAGAAGGGGATGCGCCCGTACATCGTCAACTTCGACGAGGTTGCCCGGGCCTTGCTGGCCCATACCGCCCGCGAGGCACTGACGCATCCGCGCGTGCAGGATGTCCTCGACGAGATCCTGCGCTACCCCGACCTTCCGGCCGACCTGCGCAGGATCGACCTCGATCATCGCGCGCCGCCGGTCCTGCCGACGCACTTCCGCGTGCACGGGGTCGATCTGCATCTGTTCTCAATGGTCACGACCTTCGGCACACCGCAGGACCTGACCACGGACGAACTGCGCGTCGAGAGCTTCTTTCCCGCCGATGCCGCCAGCGACCGGCTGCTGCGTTCGCTCGCCGGCAGCGACTAGGCACGGCGGACGCCGCGGCGCGCAGGATCACCAACGGAGCCCACGATGACGACCGCCGCCTGCTACGCCCTGTGCTGTATCGCGCTGTTCGTGAAGATGTTCGCGCTGTCGCTGTATCAGGGCTATTACCGGATCAGCCGCCTGCAGTTCCAGGTGCCTGAGGATGCCCGCCTCGTCGGCCGGGCGCCGGCATCCGAGGAACTGCCGCAGGTGCAACGCGCCGCGCGCGCATGGCGCAACGACCTGGAAAGCATCCCGGTCTTTTTCGGCCTCGGCGCCGCCTACGTGCTGCTCGATGCCCCGGCGACACCTGCGCTGTGGCTGTTCGGCGCCTTCGTCGTCGCCCGCGTCGCGCACTCGATCTGCTACCTGCTCGGACTGCAGCCGTGGCGCACGATCAGCTACCTGATCGCCATCGGCGCGCTGTTCGGCATCAGCGGCGTGATCCTGCAGACGCTCCCCAGCTAAACCTCGGTATCGGCCCGCCGCGTCGCTTGCGGCGCGGTTCAGACGGTCGAATACGCTGGCGCCGTGGACGCGGGGCGTGGACGATCCGGACGCGCCGGAGCTAGTCGTCCATGCCCAGTTCTTTGATCTTGCGCGTCAGCGTATTGCGCCCCCAGCCCAACCGCTTCGCCGCCTCCTGGCGCTGCCCGCGGGTCGCCTCCAGCGCTGTTTCGATCATGGTGCGCTCGAACATTGGGACGGCGTCGTCCAGCAGTCCGCTGTGCCCGGACGCCAGCTCGGCCTTGGCCCATTGCCGCAGGCATTCGTTCCACGACAGCGCCGCCGGAGCGGCACTCTGGGCCACCACCGCCACGGGCGCTGCCCCGACCTGCTCTCCGGAAGCACCGACGGCCGTCGACTCCGCAGCCGATGCCGGCGCGACCGGCGGCGGCGCGGCCTCGGCCGCATCCAGCTCCGGCGGAAGATCCTCGACATGCACGTCCTGCCCCGGCGCCATCACGGTCAGCCAACGGCAGATGTTCTCCAGCTGCCGGACGTTGCCCGGCCACGGGAACTGCTTGAACCGGGTCAACACTTCCGGCAGCAGGCGCTTGGGCTCGGCGTTGAGTTCGGTCGCGGCGCGCGCCAGAAAATGACGCGCGAGCTGCGGAACGTCCTCGGGACGTTCGCGCAGCGCGGGAATGCGCACGCGAATGACGTTGAGGCGGTGATACAGATCCTCGCGGAAGCGCCCTTCGGCGACGAGCTTGTCGAGGTTCTGATGCGTCGCGGCGATGACGCGGACGTCGACCTTGATCGGCGAGACGCCGCCGACGCGGTAGAACTCGCCGTTCTGCAGCACGCGCAGCAGACGCGTCTGCAGATCGGACGGCATGTCGCCGATTTCGTCGAGGAACAGCGTGCCGCCGTCGGCCTGTTCGAAGCGCCCCTTGCGCTGCGCCGCCGCACCGGTGAACGAGCCACGCTCGTGACCGAAGAATTCGCTTTCGAGCAGATCCTTCGGAATCGCCGCGGTATTGATCGCGATGAACGGCTTGTTCGCCCGCGGGCTGTTGACGTGCAGCGCGCGGGCGACGAGTTCCTTGCCGGTCCCGGACTCGCCGGTGATCAGCACGGTGATGTGCGAGTGGCTCAGGCGTCCGATCGCACGGAACACGTCCTGCATCGCCGGCGCCTCGCCGATGATGGCGGCCCCTTCCTCGGACGGCAGGTCCTCGGCGGCCTCGCGCTTCTTCGCCGCGCGGCGGACCAGCTCGGCGACGCCGTCGACGTCGAAAGGCTTGGGCAGGTATTCGAAGGCACCGCCCTTGTAGGCGGCGACCGCCGCGTCGAGATCGGAGTGCGCGGTCATGATGATGACCGGCAGATCCGGCTTGGCGGCATGGACCCGGCCCATCAGGGTCAGGCCGTCGACGCCCGGCATGCGGATGTCGGAAATCAGGACGTCCGGCGCATCGTCGGCGATCGCGTCGAGCAATTCGGCTGCGCCCGGGAAGCTGGTGACGGTCATGCCCTCGCGAACGAGCGACTTCTCCAGCACCCAGCGGATCGACTCATCGTCGTCCACGACCCAGACCTTGAGCGAACTCATAGCGTTTCCAGCGGCAATAGGATTGTGAATATCGTGCAGCCCGGCCGGCTCCGGCATTCGATCAGGCCGCCGTGGCTGTGGATGAGGTACTGTGCAATTGGCAGGCCAAGCCCGCTGCCCTGTGCCCGCGTGGTCACCATCGGGAAGAAGATCTTCTCCAGCATCGCCGGCTCGATCCCCGAGCCGCTGTCCTCGATATCGATCTGCACCACCAGCTTGTGGCGCTTCGCGCCGATCGTGAACTGGCGCCGGGTGCGCGTGCGCAGCAGGATCGTGCCCTGCTCGCCGACCGCCTGCAGCGCGTTGCGCAGCAGGTTCAGGACCGCCTGGATCAGCTGTTCGCGGTCGGCCGTCAGCTCCGGAATGCTGGGGTCGTAGTCACGCAGCACGCTGATGCCTTCGGGCGCCTCGGCCTGCACCAGGCGACGGACGTGCTCCAGCACTTCATGAACGTTGAGCAGGCTCTTCTGTGGCGCCCGGTTGGGCCCGAGCAGACGGTTGACGAGATTCTGCAGCCGGTCGGCCTCGCGGATGATGACCCGGGTGTATTCGCGGTGGCTTTCGTCCGGATACTCGCGTTCGAGCAGCTGCGCCGCACCGCGGATACCGCCAAGCGGGTTCTTGATCTCGTGCGCGAGGCCGCGGATCAGCTCGCGGCTGGCGTCGAAGTGGGCCTGGAGCTGCTCGTCGCGCGAGATCCGAAGATGCCGCTGCAGCGGCAGGATCTCCATCAGCAGACCCGGCTTCTTGCCGCCGATGACGAAAGGGGTGACGGTCCAGTCCACCGGAATCGGCGGATCGCCGTTGCGCTGCAGATCGAGTTCACGCTCGATGAACCCGGTCGCGGTTTCCAGCGCGGTGCGCAACCGCGGCTCGTAGGGCTTGAAGTGCGGGATCGCCTCGATCAGCGGCATGCCCGCCGCCATGCGCCGGGACACCCCGAACAGACTCTCGAAAGCCGAGTTGATGGTCGATACGCGCAGACCGTCGTCGACCGCCAGAACCGCGTTGGTCAGTCCGTCGAGGACGTCATCCGCAGTGACGCGACTTCTGGGCACAAGTTTCATGACCTCCCAAACGCAAGATGCAGGCCAGCGGACGGAAGGCCACCGAGGCCGATCCTCGCACCGAAAGCACTATATTGGTGCGCACAATGTTGGTGCGCAAGTCTACTTTGGTGCGGGTGCGCGGACGTGGAACACGATGCCGGCGGAGCGGGCGCGCTCGCGGCCATCGGCCCCGATCAGGGCCACGACCAGCTCGTGCGCGCCGGGCGCCAACCCGGGCAGTTCGATGCTCAGATCGTCGACCGGCGTCGCCGTGACGGCAGCGCCGTCGACCCGGTACGACAGCCCGAATCCGGTCACCAGCCCCGGCATCACGCTGGCCGCGGCCACCACCGGCAACTGCGCCGCGTCGAACTGCTGGCCGGGCGTCGGCGACTCGATGCTGACCGCGAAGCGCGCGGCGGCCTGCAGCGCCGCCAGCGAATAGAAGGGGCGCCGCGCCGGCGGCGCCGCGCCGGACAAGTGCTCGAGCTTGAGCGGTTTGGCGCGCGGATCGGGCGGCTGGTCGGTGTAGTGCACGCTGCCGTCCGGCGCGACATAGCGGTAGACCTCGTCGGCCGCCATCGCGGACGCCGCGATCCCGCACGCGAGCACCGGCGCCACCATCATCCGTTTCCTGGGCATCATCGCGGCAGCATAGCGGCAGGACCGCCGGCGCACCCATCGCGTCCGGCGAACGGCCGCGCCGGGCAGAAAAAATGAACCCCGCCGGAGCGGGGTTCTTTTCGCATCGGAATGCCTTACAGCGAGTAGTACATGTCGAACTCGATCGGATGGGTGGTCATGCGGAACCGCGTGACCTCTTCCATCTTCAGCGCGATGTAGGCATCGATCATGTCGTCGGTGAAGACACCGCCGCGGGTCAGGAACTCGCGGCCCTTGTCCAGGGCTTCGAGCGCCATGTCGAGGCTGTGGCAGACGCGCGGGATCTTGGCGTCCTCTTCCGGCGGCAGGTGGTACAGATCCTTGTCGCCCGGATCGCCGGGGTGGATCTTGTTCTGGATGCCGTCGAGGCCGGCCATCATCATCGCCGCGAAGGCGAAGTACGGGTTGGCCATCGAATCCGGGAAGCGCACTTCGATGCGGCGACCCTTCGGATTGGAGACGTGCGGGATGCGGATCGACGCGGAGCGGTTGCGTGCCGAGTAGGCCAGCAGCACCGGCGCCTCGAAGCCCGGGACCAGACGCTTGTAGCTGTTGGTCGACGGGTTGGTGAAGGCGTTGATGACCTGCGCGTGCTTGATGATGCCGCCGATGTAGTACAGCGCGGTCTCGGACAGGCCGCCGTACTTGTCGCCGGCGAACAGGTTGACGCCGTCCTTGGCCAGCGACTGGTGGACGTGCATGCCGCTGCCGTTGTCGCCGACCAGCGGCTTGGGCATGAAGGTCGCGGTCTTGCCGTAGGAGTGCGCGACGTTCTGCACGACGTACTTCAGCTTCAGAACCTCGTCGGCCTTCTTGGTCAGGGTGCCGAACTTGACGCCGATCTCGCACTGGCCAGCGGTGGCGACCTCGTGGTGATGCACTTCGGTCGGCATGCCGCAGGCTTCCAGCGTGGCGCACATGGCCGAACGCACGTCCTGCAGGCTGTCGACCGGCGGCACCGGGAAGTAGCCGCCCTTGACGCCCGGGCGATGACCCATGTTGCCCTCGGCGTAGTCGCGCCCGGTGTTCCAGCTCGCCTCGGTCGAGTCGACGTGCGCGAAGCTGCCGGACATGTCGGCGCCCCAGCGCACCGAATCGAACACGAAGAACTCGTTCTCCGGACCGAAGAACGCGGTGTCGGCGACGCCGGTCGACTTCAGATAGGCTTCGGCGCGCTTGGCCAGCGAGCGCGGATCACGCCCGTAACCTTCGCCGGTGGCCGGCTCGATGACGTCGCAGGTCAGGACCAGCGTGGTGTCCTCGAAGAACGGGTCGATGAAAGCCGAACCCGGCTCCGGCATCAGGATCATGTCGGACTCGTTGATGCCCTTCCAGCCGGCGATCGACGAGCCATCGAACATCTTGCCGTCGGTGAAGGTGTCTTCTTCGATCGTGTGGGACGGAACGGTGACGTGCTGCTCTTTGCCGCGCGTATCGCAGAAGCGGAAGTCGACAAAATGAACTTCCTTCTCCTTGATCATCTTGAGTACATCGCTACCCGACATGGGTCTCTCCTTGGTGGGACTTTGACTGGGTTCGCTGCGGGCCGTCCCGCATCGCGTGCCCCGAAATGAAGCATGAACCATGCCACGCCGCGCATTCGGATCAGCCGGTGTGGCCGGGGGCTATCCTAGCCCCTTGCCGTGCACCACGGCAGTCCTTCAGGCCGGCGGCATAAATACGCCATTGATTGCGCTGCGATATACGGAGCTGATTTCGTCGGGCCCGTTGACCGTCATGCCCAGATCGCGCAGCCGCCCGTCGTGCAGGTCGTAGACCCAGCCATGCACACTGAGGGTCTGGCCCCGGCGCCATGCGGCGTCGATCACGGTCGAATGGCAGACGTTGGCCGCCTGCTCGATCACGTTGAGCAGGCACAGCCGGTCGTGGCGCTCGTGCGGATCGGTCACCGCCTCCAGGCGATCGGCGTGCAGATCCTGCACGTCGCGGATGTGCCGTAGCCAGTTGTCGGCGATGCCGATGCGGGCGCCGTTCATCGCCGCCTGGACGCCGGAGCACCCGAGGTGGCCCACGACCATGATGTGCTTGACCTGCAGCATGTCGACCGCGAACTGCATCACCGACAGACAGTTGAAGTCGGTGTGGACGACAACGTTGGCGATATTGCGGTGAACGAAGACCTCGCCCGGCGGCAAGCCCAGGATCTGGTTGGCCGGCACGCGTGAATCGGCGCAGCCGATCCACAGATACTCGGGCTTCTGGCCATGGGTCAGCCGCTCGAAATACTCGGGGTCGGCCTCGACCTGGGCATTGGCCCAGGCCTGGTTGCGTTCGAAGAGGTGTTTGAGGGTTCTCATAGCCTTCGGAATATAGCCTTGCTCGGGAATCCACCGGAAGCCCCGCGCGGGCGCATTGCTATACTCGCCGCCCGAATCTCACCGCCTTCGCGACGCGCAATGACTTTCCAGGAACTCATTCTGAAGCTCCAGTCCTTCTGGGCCGGGCACGGCTGCGTGCTGGTCCAGCCGATGGATATGGAAATGGGCGCCGGCACCTTCCACTGGTCGACCTTCCTGCGCGCGATCGGCCCGGAACCCTGGAACACCGCGTACGTGCAGCCCAGCCGCCGCCCCACCGACGGCCGCTACGGCGACAATCCCAACCGCCTGCAGCACTACTACCAGTTCCAGGTGCTGATGAAGCCGAGCCCGCCGAACATCCAGGACCTGTACCTGGAGTCGCTGAAGATGCTCGGCTTCGACCCACTGGTCCACGACATCCGCTTCGTCGAGGACAACTGGGAGTCGCCGACGCTCGGCGCCTGGGGACTCGGCTGGGAAGTCTGGCTCAACGGCATGGAAGTCACGCAGTTCACTTACTTCCAGCAGGTCGGCGGACTCGAATGCCGGCCGGTGTCGGGCGAGATCACCTATGGCCTCGAACGCCTCGCGATGTACATCCAGGGCGTCGAGAGCGTCTACGATCTGGTGTGGTCACGCACCCCGCTGCCCGGTGGCGGCGAGCGCGTGGTGACCTACGGCGACGTCTACCACCAGAACGAGGTCGAACAGAGCACCTACAACTTCGAGCACGCCGATACCGCGGCGCTGTTCGAGCGCTTCAACAAGGCCGAGGCCGAATGCACGCACCTGCTCGGCCTGGAAACGCCGCTGCCGCTGCCGGCCTACGAACGCGCCGTGCAGGCCTCGCACGCGTTCAACCTGCTCGACGCGCGCGGCGCGATCTCGGTCACCGAGCGCCAGGCCTATATCCTGCGGGTGCGGACCATGGCGCGCGGTTGCGCCGAGGCGTACTACAAGGCCCGCGAGGCCCTCGGCTTTCCGATGCTGCGGCAGGCGCAGGCTGCCTGAGGCCTGACCCCGGCGTCAGCGCGGCGCCTTGAGTTCGATCGTGTTGCCGTCCGGATCGCGGGTATACAGCGAGTCGCTCTCGCCCACGGCGCCGTAGCGCCGCGCCACCTCGCCGACCGGCGCACCGGCGGCGCGCAGGCGCGCGGCGATCGCAGCCGCATCGAAAGGCTCGACCAGCAGACAGACGTGGTCGACGTTGCGCCCGGACTCCCCCGGTGGCGGACCGCCGCTGCGCCCCAGGGCGCCGTCCACCGGCACCAGGTCGATCAGGGCGCTGCCGGCACGCAGCTGCAGCAACCCGATGTCGTCCCGGCGGCGCTCGACGGCGCAGCCCAGCGTGCCGCAGTAGAAATCCAGCGCCCGCTGCAGTTCGGCCACGCGCAGGACGACATGATCGATCCCCAGAATCCGCACCGGTTGCGCCTCCACCGCTGGTCCACCATCCGCCGGCAACGACGGGCCAAGCCCTGATGATGCGCCGCAAACGCCCCCGATCGCACGCGGAGAGTTGGCGAAACCCCCACGATCCCGGACAATTGCGCGCTCTTTTTCAGTTGCCGTGAACCGCATGCCCCGCGATCTGTTGCTCGAAATTGGAACCGAAGACCTGCCGGCGCGCTACGTGCGCCCGTTGGCCGATGCGCTCAGCGAAGGGATCGGCGGCGGCCTGGAGAAGCGCGGCATCACCTTTGCCGCGGCCCGCGTCTTCGCGACGCCGCGCCGGATCGCGGTCCGCGTCGAGCAGGTTTCCGAACATCAGCCGGACCAGACGCTGGAACGGCTCGGCCCGGCGCTGACGGTCGCGCTCAAGGACGGCCAGCCGACCCCGGCCGGCCTGGGCTTCGCCCGCTCCTGCGGCGTCGATTTCGCCGAGCTGGGCGAACAGGACGGCAAGCTGCACTTCGTCAGGACCGCGCCGGGACGGGACACCACCGAACTGCTGCCGGAGATCTTCGCCGACACGCTCAAGCAGATGGACACGCTGGTGCCGAAGCGCATGCGCTGGGGCGACGGCGAAGCGACCTTCGTCCGCCCGGTGCAGTGGCTGCTGTGCCTGTTCGGCCACGACGTGATCGACATCGAGCACTTCGGCCTCGGCGCCGGCCGCAGGACCTACGGCCACCGTTTCCATGCACCGGACGCCATCGAACTGCAGCAACCGGGCGACTACGAGGACGCGCTGCGCGCCGCCAGGGTCTGGGCCGACTTCGACAGCCGCAAGGCGGAGATCCGCGAGCAGGTGGAGCGCGAAGCGGCGAAGCTCGGCGGCACCGCGCGCATCTCGGACGATCTGCTCGAGGAAGTCGCCGCACTGGTCGAGTGGCCGGTCGCGATCACCGGCCGCATGGAGGATCGCTTCATGCAGTTGCCGCCGGAAGTGATTGTCTCGACCGTCGAAATCAACCAGCGCTACTTCACCGTCTTCACCGACGCCGGTTACCGCGAGCTGCTTCCGAACTTCATCACCGTCGCCAACATCGAGTCGAAGGATCCGGCGCAGGTCGTCGCCGGCAACGAGCGCGTGGTGCGCCCGCGGCTGAGCGACGCACTGTTCTTCTGGGAGCAGGATCTCAAGCAACCGCTGGAGGCCTATGGCATCAAGCTCGCCGACGTGACCTTCCAGAAGGCGCTCGGCAGCATCGCCGACAAGGTCGCGCGCATCCGCAAGCTCGCCGAGCACGTCGCCCGCCAGACCGACGCGGACGTCGATCTGGCCGAGCGCACCGCCGCGCTGTGCAAGAACGATCTGGTCACGCGGATGGTGTTCGAGTTCCCGGAGCTGCAGGGCCTGATGGGCGGCTATTACGCGGCCCGATCGGGCGAGCCGGCCGCGGTCGGCGCGGCAATCGCCGAGCACTATCTCCCGACCCAGCATGGCACGCCGATTCCGTCGACACCGGAAGGACGCTGCGTCGCCCTGGCCGACAAACTCGACACCCTCACGGGCATCTTCGCGATCGGCCAGAAGCCGAGCGCCAGCAAGGATCCGTTCGCGCTGCGGCGGGCGGCGCTGGGCGTCCTGCGCATCTGCCTGGAAGCGGAGCTGCCGCTGGACCTGAAGGACCTGCTCGAGACGGCGCTGATGCAGCAACCGGCCGGCACCCGCGACGATGCGATGCTGCGCGAGCTGCTGGACTTTGCGATCGAGCGCCTGCGCGCCCATCTGGTCGGCGAGGTCGTCGACGGCCGCGCGATCAGCGCGGAGATGTTCGAATCCGTCGCCGCGCTCGGCGTCACCCGCCCGCTGGAGTTCGTGCAGCGCCTGCACGCGGTGCATGCCTTCGTCGAGGATCCGGCCGCGGTTCGCCTCGCCGGCGCCAACAAGCGCATCCGCAACATCCTGCGCCAGGCCGGCGGCGACGGCGCCGGCGCGGTCGATCCGGACCGCTTCGAGAATGCCGCCGAGCGCAAGCTGCACGCCGATCTGCTCGCGCTGGAGTCCCGCGCCGCGGAAACCGCCGACTTCCGCAGCCGCCTGACCCAGCTCGCGGAGCTCGCCGATCCGGTCGACGCCTTCTTCGATGCGGTGATGGTCAACGCCGAGGACCCCGCGGTGCGCCACAACCGTCTGGCGCTGCTGGGCCAGCTCGACCGCCTGTGCCGCTCCGTGGTCGACCTGTCGCAGCTGCCGGGCTGACCGCCCCGGCCGGACCCGCCGCGCGCAAACGCGCTAGAGTCGTTGACGCCCGCCCGCCACGGAAAATTCGATGATGAAGAATGTGATCCTGGATCGCGATGGCGTGATCAACGAGGACTCCGCCGCGTACATCAAGTCGGTTGCGGAATGGAAGCCGGTGCCCGGCAGTCTCGAGGCAATCGCACGTCTGTGTCAGGCCGGCTTTCGGGTCTTCGTCGCCAGCAATCAGTCCGGCCTCGGCCGCGGTCTGTTCGACTACGATGCGTTCTCGGCGATGAACGACCACATGCAGCAGCGACTCGCCGAGCTCGGCGGTCGCATCGACGGTATCGCCTTCGCGCCGGATCATCCGGACCGGGCCACCGACCAGCGCAAGCCGGCGCCGGGCATGCTGCTGGACCTGGCGCGGCGACTCAACGTGTCCGCCGAACTGATCCCGGTGGTGGGCGACTCCTGGCGCGACATCGAGGCCGCACGCGCCGCCAAGGCCCGCCCGGTCCTGGTGCGCACCGGCAACGGCCGCAAGACCGAGGCCGAACACGCCGACGAACTGCGCGACGTCGTCGTCTACGACGATCTGGCGGCCTTCGCCAATGCCCTGATCGCGGCCCAGCAGGCGCTGCCGCCGGTACAGGCCTGAACCGGCCGCTCAGCCGCGCTGGTAGAGGTCCGGAACGTAGCGTTCCATCAGCGTCTGCGGCCGCAACGGTGCGGTGAACCCGAACTGCGCATACAGGCCATGGGCATCGGCCGTCGCCAGCGTGAAGCGGCGCAGCCCCTGCAACTGCGGGTGCGCCATCACCGCCGCCATCAGATCCCTGGCGTAACCGCGACCGCGCTGCTGCGGCAACACGAACACGTCGACCAGATTGGCGAAGGTCGCGTAGTCCGAAATCACGCGGGCAAACGCGATCTGCCGGTCATCCAGATAGCCGCCGAAGCACAGCGAATGCTGCAACGACCGCTCCACGCGCACGCGGTCGATTCCCCGCGCCCAGGCCGAGTGCTCGCTCAGGAAGCGGTGAATCAGCCCGACGTCGAGTTCGGCCGGATCGGTGCTGATCCGGAATGCGCTCATTGTCCGCAGGCCGTGTAGTCTTCGCGCCGGCGCTCGATCTGGACCCCGACCGCCTTGACCTTGGCCACCGCGCCCGGCTTGTTGATGCGGATCCGCAGCTGCTGAACCGGAAACTCCTCGAACAGCCGTCGCGCGACCGTCTCTGCCAGCGTCTCGAGCAGACCCGGTTGCAGTTCGCGCGCGATCGCGGTCACGCGCTCGGCCACCGCCGCGTAGTCGACCGCATCGCGGACCCGGTCGCTGCTGGCCGCCTCGCGCGTGTCCACCCCCAGCTCCAGGTCGAAGATCAGCGGCCGCGGCAACTGCCGCTCCCACCCGTGTATGCCGATGATCGCCTCGACTTCCAGACCCTGCAGATAAACCGTGTCCATTGCCTCAGTTCCCTTGGTTCCGCGGTGGCTGCAGCTCGGTGAGCGGCCAACGCGGCGTGACGAACAGCTTGCCGCCCGGCGCCACGCCCTCGGCGCGGCGCGCCCAGCCGGCATAGGCGACCATCGCGGCGTTGTCGGTACAGAACGCCTGGCGGGGAAAGAACAACTGCAGCCCGCGACGTGACGCCAGTTCGCCGAGGCGCTCGCGCAGGCGCCGGTTGGCGCCGACGCCGCCGGCGACGACCAGACGCTCGAAGCCGGTCGCATCGACCGCCCGCTGCACCTTGATCGCCAGGGTCTCGGTCACCGCCTCCTGGAAGGCATGCGCCAGATCGGCACGACCCTGCTCGTCCCCGGCCTGCGGCAACGCCGTCAGCACCGCGGTCTTCAGCCCGCTGAAGCTGAACTCCAGGCCGGGACGGTCGGTCATCGGTCGCGGCAGGCGGAAGCGTCCGGCCCGACCGGAGTCGGCCAGGCGCGCCAGCTCCGGGCCGCCGGGATACGGCAGGCCCAGCATCTTGGCGGTCTTGTCGAAGGCTTCGCCGACGGCGTCGTCGAGACTCTCACCGAGCAGCTCGTAGCGGCCGAGCCCCCGCACCGCGACCAGCAGGGTATGCCCGCCGGACACCAGCAGCGCCAGGAACGGAAACGTCGGCGCCGGCGATTCGAGCATCGGCGCCAGCAGATGCGCCTCCATGTGATGAACCGGAATCAGCGGCACATCCAGCGCCGTCGCCAGTCCGGCCGCGACCGACGCCCCCACCATCAACGCACCGATCAGGCCGGGGCCGGCGGTGTAGGCGACTCCGCCGAGCTGAACCGGCACGACACCCGCCTGATCGAGGGCGGTTCGGACCAGGTCGTTGATCCGGCGCACGTGATCTCGCGACGCCAGCTCGGGGACGACACCGCCGTACTCGGCGTGCAGGCGGATCTGGCTGTGCAGGGTGTGCGCGGCCAGACCGCGCGCGCCGTCGTAAACGGCCGCGGCGGTTTCGTCGCAGGAGGTCTCGATCCCGAGAATCGGTCGGGCGTTAGCTTCGTGGGGGAACATGGCGGTATTGTAGCGGCGAGCGATGGGGGATTTGCGCACTCGAACCAGTCCGGATAGAATCCTCGCCCTTTTTGTGGGCCGGACGTTTGAAGGACGCCGTCCCGAACCGCCAATAAGAGAGTGAGTCTCTATGCCTTCTGTACGCGTTCGCGAGAACGAGCCCTTCGAGGTCGCCATCCGCCGCTTCAAGCGCACCTGTGAAAAAGCCGGTGTGCTGACCGACGTGCGCAAGCACGAGTACTTCGAGAAGCCGAGCCAGGAACGCAAGCGCAAGCGCGCTGCGGCCGTGAAGCGCCAGGCGAAGAAGGTTCAGCGCGAGTCGAATCGCCGCATTCGCCTCTTCTAAGAGGCGTTTTCAGCAGTAGGTAACACCCCGGCGCGGCCCTGATCGGTCGCGCTGGCCGTGTTGGTCCGATCCTTGTAAACAGGCAGCCACCGTGTCCGATCTGAGTTCCCGCATCGCCGAAGACGTCAAAGCCGCCATGCGCGCGGGCGACAAGCCACGACTGTCGGTCCTGCGCATGCTCCAGGCCGAACTCAAGCAGCGCGAGGTCGTCGAATCGACCGAGCTGACCGACGCCGTGGTCCAGGCCGTCGTCGAGAAGATGGTCAAGCAGCGCCGCGACGCGGAGCAGCAGTTCCGCGCCGGACAGCGCCCGGACCTGGCCGACAAGGAAGCCGACGAAATCACCGTGCTGATGGGCTATCTGCCGGCGCAGATGACCGACGACGAGGTCGGCGCGCTGATCGCTCAGGCCATTGCGGAGACCGGCGCCGCCGGCCCCAAGGACATGGGCAAGGTGATGGGGTGGATCAAGCCCAAGGCACAGGGGCGCACCGACATGGGCAAGCTGTCCGGCCTGATCAAGGCCCGCCTGTCCTGACACCTCGCCTGCCCCGCGCAAGCGTCTAAACTCCGGCAACCATGGCCGGACGCATCCCCGACGCCTTCATCCACGATCTGCTCGCACGCACGGATATCGTCGAGCTGATCGGCGCGCGCGTCGAGCTCAAGCGCGCCGGCAAGGAACTCAAGGGCCTGTCGCCGTTCACCGCCGAGAAGAGCCCGTCGTTCTTCGTCTCGCCGGCCAAGCAGATGTTCTTCGACTTCAGCTCCGGCAAGAACGGCAACGCCATCGGCTTCCTGATGGAATACGACCGGCTCAGCTTCGTCGAAGCGGTCGAGGAGCTGGCGCGCCGCCATGGCCTCGAGGTGCCGCGCGAAGGCGGCGGCCACGAACACCGCGTGGTGATGGACGGACCGCTCGACGCGCTGGCCGCCGCGCAGCGCTTCTTCGCCGAGCAGCTGCGCAAATCCCCGACCGCAATCGACTACCTGAAGAAGCGCGGCGTCAGCGGCGAGACCGCCAGGCAGTTCGGCGTTGGCTACGCGCCCGACAGCTGGAACGCGCTGACCGGCTTCCTGCAGCAGACGCGCCACGCGATCGATGCCGGCCTGCTGATCGAAAAGGACCCCGGACAGGCCGGCACGCGCGTCTACGACCGCTTCCGCAATCGCGTGATGTTCCCGATCCGCGATCCACGCGGGCGGGTCATCGGCTTCGGTGGGCGCACCCTCGGCAACGATCCGGCCAAGTACCTGAACTCGCCGGAAACGGCGCTGTTCCACAAGGGCCGCAATCTCTACGGGCTGTACGAAGCGCGCCAGGCCAGCACCGCGGCGGCGCTGCCGTACCTGATCGTCGTCGAGGGTTATATGGACGTGGTGATGCTGGCCGAGCACGGCATCCGCGAGGCGGTCGCGACGCTCGGCACCGCGACGACGCGCGATCACCTGCAGCTGATCTTCAAATCGACCCGCAAGATCGTGTTCTGCTTCGACGGCGACCGCGCCGGCCGTGCCGCGGCCTGGCGCGCACTGGACCAGATCCTGCCCGAGCTGTACGAGGATCGGGAGTGCGTGTTCATGTTCCTGCCCGAGGGGCACGACCCCGACAGCCTGGTACAGGAAATCGGCGAAACCGCGTTCCGCGAGCTCATCGGCAAGGCCATTCCGGTGACCGATTATCTGGTCGAACAGCTCGCGCGCGAGGTCGACCTGTCGACCTACGCCGGTCGCGGCAAGCTGGTGGAGCTGGCACGCCCGCACCTGGCACGCCTGCGCGAAGGTCCGGTCCTGGCGTCGACGCTGGAGCGACTGCACCGCCTGTCCGGCATCTCCCACGATCAGTTCCAGCGCAGCGTCGCCGACGTCGCCGCGCTGCCGCCGACCGCGCGCATGCACGACGAGGGCTCCGGTCCGCCGCAGACGCGGGCGGTACGCCGGGCGATGCGCCTGCTGCTCGAACACCCACGCCTGGCCGACACGGTGCACAACGTGCAGCTCCTGCTCGAGGCCGGCCTGCCGGGTTGCGACGTCCTGGTCGAGGCGCTCGACTTCTTCCAGGAACGCCCCGGGGCGTCCGCCGCCCACCTGATGGCGGCCTGGCAGGGGACCAAGAAGGGCGAAGCGATCGGCCGGCTCGCCGCCGAGGCCCTGCCTCCCCTGGAAGACGAGGATCTCGCCCGCGAATTCGGGCAGGTCATGTCGCACCTGAGTGAACGCGGCCTGCGCCGGCGGGTCCAATACCTCATGGCACAGGCCCGTGAGCGCGATCTCACCGAATCGGAGATGCGCGAGGCCGAAGCGATCACCCGGCAACTGGCCACACGCTCGACCGCCGGGGGCGGTTGAGCGTATAATGACCAGTTCTCTTACCTCCTCTTGGCCCTTCCGTGAAGGGCCCGCCCCGAGAATCACTGCATGAGCAACACTGAGAAAGCCGACAAGGCCCAAGCGATCGAGCAGCAGGCCCAGAAGCAATCCCAGATCAAGGTTCTGATCGCACTCGGCAAGGAAAAAGGTTACCTGACCTACGCCGAAGTTGCCGATCATCTGCCGGAAATCGTCGACACCGAGCAGATCGAAGACATCATCACGATGATCCAGGCGATGGGCATCCCGGTCCACGAGGAAGCCCCGGAAGAGGATCAGCAGCTGTTCTCGGAACCCAGCGTCGTCGCTTCCAACGAGGAAGAGGAAGAGGCTGCCGAGGAAGCCGCCGCGGTGATCGCGGCGCTCGACGACCAGTTCGGCCGCACCACCGACCCGGTCCGCATGTACATGCGCGAAATGGGCTCGGTCGAGCTGCTCGACCGCGAGGGTGAGATCCGCATCGCCAAGCGCATCGAGGAAGGCCTCAACGAGGCGATGTTCGCGATGGCGCAGTATCCGGAGACGGTCGCGATCCTGCTCGAGGCCTTCGAGGCCTACAAGCAGGGCAACAAGCGTCTCAACGAGATCGTCACCGGCTTCTTCGATCCGAACGCCGAGGAAGAGATTCCGTCGCCGGCGCCGGCGGCCAACAACGCCAATAACGCCAATAACGATTCGGACGACGACGACGATTCGGACGACGACGAGGAAGAAGCCGTCGATACCGGCCCGGATCCGGTGATGACCGCCGAGAAGTTCGACGAGCTGCAGAAGCTGTACGACCAGGCCTGGGACGCGCTGCTCAAGACCGGTAGCGGCCATCCGAAGACGCAGGCCAAGCGTGAAGCCGTGGCCAACCACATCATGGGCTTCAAGCTGTCGCCGAAGATCGTCGACGAGGTCACCCAGAACCTGCGCAACAAGATCGATCTGGTCCGCCGCACCGAGCGCCAGATCATGCGCATCTGCGTGTCCGACGCCGGCATGACCCGCGAGGAATTCCTCAAGGTCTACCGCGAGGCCGGCGGCGCGACCAGCGCCGACTGGGTGCACAAGCTGATCCGCGCCAAGCGCAAGTATTCGTCCGAGCTCAATGCGCGCAAGGACGAGATCTTCGAGCTGCAGGAAGTCCTGCGCAAGATGGAAGGGGACAACCTCCTGACGCTCGACGAGATCAAGGACATCAACCGGCGCATGAACGTCGGCGAGGCCAAGGCCCGTCGCGCCAAGAAGGAGATGGTCGAGGCCAACCTGCGTCTGGTGATCTCGATCGCCAAGAAGTACACCAACCGCGGCCTGCAGTTCCTCGACCTGATCCAGGAAGGCAACATCGGCCTGATGAAGGCGGTCGACAAGTTCGAATACCGTCGCGGCTACAAGTTCTCGACCTATGCAACGTGGTGGATCCGTCAGGCGATCACCCGTTCGATCGCCGATCAGGCCCGCACCATCCGTATCCCGGTGCACATGATCGAGACCATCAACAAGCTCAACCGGATCAGCCGGCAGATGCTGCAGGAGATGGGGCGCGAGGCGACGCCGGAAGAGCTGGCGAAGAAGATGGAGATGCCGGAGGACAAGATCCGCAAGGTACTCAAGATCGCCAAGGAACCGATCTCGATGGAAACCCCGATCGGCGACGACGAGGATTCGCATCTGGGCGACTTCATCGAGGACGGCAACGCCGTCTCGCCGGTGGAATCCGCGACTTCCCAGTCGCTGGCCGAGGCGACCTACCAGATCCTGGCGTCGCTGACTCCGCGCGAGGCCAAGGTGCTGCGCATGCGCTTCGGCATCGACATGACTACCGACCATACGCTTGAAGAGGTCGGCAAGCAGTTCGACGTCACCCGCGAGCGCATCCGTCAGATCGAGGCCAAGGCGCTGCGCAAGCTGCGCCACCCGAGCCGGGCGAATTATCTGCGCAGCTTCCTCGACGAGTAAGTCGCAAGCCCGCTGCAACGATGCAAAAAAGAAACCCCGCCATCAAGGCGGGGTTTCTTTTTGAGCGGTGCCGCGCAGCAATCAGAACGAGAACCGCACGCCGGTGAGGAAGTCCCCGAGGTCGGCTTCGTCCCCACCGTCCTCAAGCTGCGTGTAACGATAGTCGGCGAACAGACCGACCGACTCGCCGAGCGCAAAGAGCGCGCCGAACTGCAGCTCGAAGCCGTCGCCGAAGTCACCGACGTCGAGATAGCCCACTTCACCACGCAGATGCAGGACGTCGCTGACCGGCGCCGCTGCGCCGACATGGACGCCGAATCCGGAGTCGTCGGTGTCATCGGACACCCCGTTGGCCTTGAGCTCGAACTGCGCGTCGACGTATTCCACCCGTCCGTAGAACGGCGTGTTGTCGAAACGCAGGCCGGCGCCGAGGCGCAGCCAGTCGAGGCTGCCGTCGATGATCGACCCCTCGAGATTGTCGTACTCGTTCTGCTGGTATTCCCCGGACAGGAACACGTTGGGCGCAACGTCGAACTGGGCGCGGATGCCGTATCCGTCGCCATCGTCGAACGACGCGTCCTCGATGTCGAGGTCGGCAACCGGCACGTAGTACAGGTCGACCGAATTCGGACCGAGCGCGTACGCGGCGAGCGGCGCACTCAGCAGTCCGGCAACGATGATGCGCTTGAAGCTATGCATGAGGATCTCCTGTGGGCTTGTTATTCCGCCGCAATGCCGCGGATACGGCATCGCGGTGGGTTTTGGTTGAACTGAGACAGACGAACCTAGCTTGCCGCGCGCGCCTGAATGTCGCCTGAAAAACGCATGCGGCCTGCCGCACGGACCGACGGGGGTCAGAACCGGAATCGCAATCCGGCGCGGATGTCGCTGACCTTGACCGACTGATCGTCGTCGTTTTCCAGGTCGGTCACGCGGTAGTCGGCGAAGATGCCGAAATTCTGATCGAGGCGAATACCCGCGCCCACCAGATACTCCAGGCCGCTGCCGGCATCGCCGATATCGAGATAGCCGACATTGGCCTCGACGGTGAACAGCTCGCCGAGATCGTGCCGGAAGCCCAGATGCGCGGCGTAACCGGAGTCGGTCGCCGAATCGTTCGGAATCTGCAGTTCGCTGCGCACGTACTGGACCTGCAGGTAGACCGGAACAGCCTGCCCGGCGTACCCCAAGCCGATGCGCGTCTCGTCCAGATCGGTATTGAGATCGGCGCCGTCGAAACCGTCGTAGTTGTTCGACTGATATTCGCCCGCCAGGAAGACGTTTTCGCCGAGCATGGCGGATAGTCTCAGCCCGAAGCCGTCACCGCCGTCGGAGTCGACGCTGCCGATGACCGGCCCCTGCAGCTCCATGCTGCTGTCCGGAACGTAATAACCGTCGAGAAAATCGAAGCTGCCCGCGTGCGCCGTCAGCGGTCCGGCCACCATCCAAGCGCCGGCCAGCGCCGCCCCCATCCGAATCCTGTTCATTGTGCTCTCCGATGCCTTGTCGCCGCTTGCGGCCCGCACAGCCGCAGCGGCGCGTTGTCTTATGCCGGCAAGTATAGCGATGCCGACACCGCTGCGTCCCCAAAAAAAACGCGGCGCCATGGGGCGCCGCGCGATCGATCACAACCGGATCGCTACGCTTCAGTTCTGCGCCGCGGCATCGCCCAGCGACGGCGTGTACAGCGGCCCCTCCTGCTCGGAGAAGTACTGCGCGAGGGTCTGGATATCCGCGTCGGTCAGGGTTGCGGCCTGTGCCGCCATGACCGGATTCTTGCGACCGCCGGACCGGTACTCGTTCAGGGCCTGCGCGAGATAGTTCGCGTACTGGCCGGCCAGGATCGGATAGTTCGGCGCGATCGGCTTGGCACCGCCCTCACCGTGACATGCGGCGCAGGCCGCCGCCTTCTCGGGCGCCGCGCTCTGCGCGAAAGCTGCGATCGGGGCTAGGCCCAGCAACACAATGGTGGCAATTCGCTTCATCGTTGGCCTCACTTCGCCGGGGCGGTGGACAGAAACGCCGCAATGTCGGCGATATCGGCATCCGACAGCGTCGACGCCTGCGCCGCCATCGTCGGATGGCTGCGCTCACCCGAGCGATAGCCCTTCAACGCCGCCTCGATGTAGCCGGCGGACTGTCCGCCGAGCATCGGCACGCGATAGGTCGGATACGCATTGTTGTACTTCGGAATGCCGTGGCACCCCATGCAGGTGTTGGCTTTGACGCGACCCGCAGCGGCATCACCTTGCGCAAACGCGGCGGGCGCGGTCAGCGCAGCGGCGAGGGCGACAACGCCCCAACGCGCATTCTTCATATCTGGGACTCCCCGAAAAGGCCAGAAAAGCTGGCAAAAATGCTCAAACAAAGGCGCGATATGTTCCGAGAATTCACGCCGCTGGTCAACGCGTGCGCACACCGGCGCGATTCGGCGCTGGGCGCACCTCGACCGACCTGATAGTCTTCGCGCACCGCCGCGCGCCGGAATGAGCCTCCCCGGCGGCGACCTCGCACCGCACCTTCATCCGGCCATTCGCCCCATGAGCGCCGTCATCCCGCCCGAAAACGCGCCGCGCGCCAACGAGATTGCAGCGGTCGATCTCGGCTCCAACAGCTTTCACATGCTGGTCGCCCGCGCCGATGGCGCCAACCTGCAGATCATGGATCGATTGCGGGAGCCGGTCCGGCTCGCCGCGGGCCTGGACGCCGACAAGCGCCTCGAACCGGACGCCGCGCTGCGCGCGCTGGAATGCCTGCAGCGTTTCGGCCAGCGCCTGCGCGGCATTCCACCGCATCGCGTCCGTGCGGTCGGCACCAACACCATGCGCAGGCTGCGCCGCAGCAGCGATTTCCATGCCGCCGCCGAGGCGGCGCTGGGCCATCCGATCGAAGTCATCGCCGGAATGGAAGAGGCGCGCCTGGTCTACGGCGGCGTCACCCACGGCATGGGCCTGCAGCAACCCCGGCGCCTGGTCATCGACATCGGCGGCGGCAGCACCGAGCTGATCATCGGCCGTGGCACCCAACCGCGCATCATGGAGTCGGTCTCGCTCGGCTGCGTGGTGCATACACAGCGCTTCTTCGAGGACGGCGAAATCTCGCCGTCGCGCTTCAAGCGTGCGCGCCTTGCGGCTCGCGTCGAACTGGAGTTCCTGGAACGCCGATACCGCAAGGCCGGCTGGGACCGCGCGATCGGATCGTCGGGCACCATTCGCGGCATCTGGCGGGTCATGATGGCGCGTGGCTGGAGCGATCAGCACATCACCCGCAGCGGCCTGGAAAAAGTCGTCGATCTGGTCACCTCGTGCCGGCGCATCGAGGACATCGACTTCGAGGGCCTGCGCGAGGACCGGCGCCCGGTATTCGCCGGCGGCCTCGCCGTGCTCGCCGGCATCTTCGACTCCCTCGATCTCAAGGTGCTCGAAACTTCCGACCGCGCGCTGCGCGAGGGCCTGCTCTTCGACCTGCTCGGGCGCTTGTCGAATCACGACGTCCGTGACGACGCCGTCGCGTCCATGGCCCAGCGGTATGCCATCGACGCCAGGCACGCCGCCGACATCGCGCGCACCGCCGAGCGCATTCTCGATCAGGTCGCCAAGCCCTGGAATCTGGACCCGCAGGGCGCCCGACAGTTTCTGCGGTGGGCAGCCCAGCTCCACGAAGTCGGGCTGGTCATCACGCACAACGGCTATCACAAGCACAGCGGCTATATCCTGCGGCACAGCGACCTGCAGGGTTTTTCGCAAACCGACCAGAAGCTGCTGGCGGCACTGGTGCGCCTGCATCGCGGGCGGTTCGCGCTGGAGATGCTCGACGACCTGCCGACGATCTGGGTCGAGCCGATCAAGCGCATGGCAATGATCCTGCGCCTGTCCTATCTGCTGCACCGGGCCCGCGCGCCCGATCTGAAACCGCCGATCCGGATCGGCGCCAGCCGGCGCGGATACGAGCTGACCTTCACCCAGAAGACCTGGCTGGCGCGCCACCCGCTGACCCAGGCCGATCTCGAACGCGAAACCGAATACCTCGCGGCGGCAGGCCTCAAGCTCAAACTGTAGCCGCGCGCGGCCGCCCGCCGCGCCTCAGCCGTCTTCCATGAACTGCAGCTGCACCGGCTTGCGATCGCCTCCGGCCGAGGCCGGGCGCTGGTAGGACCCATCCGGCTGCAGGACCCAGCTCTGGGCGGTGTCCGCCAGATACGCGTCGAGGTGCGCCATCACGCGCTCGCGCAGCTTCTTGTCGAGCACCGGAAACGCGACTTCGACGCGGCGGAACAGATTGCGCTCCATCCAGTCCGCGCTGGACAGATACAGCTCCGGGTCTCCACCGTTCTCGAAATAGTTCACCCGATGGTGCTCGAGAAAGCGCCCGACGATCGAGCGGACATGAATCTGCTCCGACAAGCCCGGCACGCCCGGACGCAGGCAGCACATGCCGCGGATGATCAGGTCGACGCGCACGCCGGCCTGCGACGCCCGATACAGGGCCTGGATGATCTCCGGCTCCACCAGCGCGTTCATCTTGGCGATGATCCGCGCCGGCTTGCCGGCCTTGGCATGGGCGATCTCGCGCTCGATCTTGGCGTGCATCGCCTTGGCCAGGGTGAAGGGCGACTGCAGCAGGCGGTGCAGCTTGGTGACCTTGCCTAGACTGGTCAGCTGCAGGAATACCGCGTGAACGTCCTTGCAGATCTGCGGATCTGCAGTGAACAGGCCGTAGTCGGTATACAGGCGCGCGGTCCGCGGGTGGTAATTGCCGGTCCCGAGATGCGCGTAGTGGCGCAGCCCGGCGCCGGCAGCAGCGCCGGGCGCGGGCGGTGCCGTGTCCTCGCGCCGCACCACCAGCGACATCTTGGCGTGGGTCTTGTAGCCGACGACGCCGTAGACCACATGCGCGCCGACGTCCTGCAGCTGCTCGGCCAGATCGATATTGGCCTCCTCGTCGAAGCGCGCACGCAGCTCGACGACGACGGTGACTTCCTTGCCGTTGCGCGCCGCCTCGATCAGCGCTTCGACCACCGCCGACTTGTCGCCGGTCCGGTACAGCGTCTGCTTGATCGCCAGCACCTTCGGATCGCGCGCCGCATGCCGCAGGAAATCCACCACCGGCATGAACGAATCGTAGGGATGGTGCAGAAGATGGTCGCGCTCGCGGATCGCGGCGAACACGTCGGTCCCGGACAGCGCCTTCGGCACCCGCGGTGTATACGGCGCGTATTTCAGCTCGGGCCGGTCGACCATGTCCGGAATCGCCATCAGGCGGTGCAGATTGACCGGACCGTTGACCTGGTAGACGTCGGCCGGCGTCAGCTGCGCCACGTCCATCAGGTACTGCCACAGGCCTTCCGGGCAGTTGTGCGCAACCTCGAGGCGGACGATGTCGCCCCACTGGCGCTGCGACAGCTCGCCCTCCAGCGCCTCCATCAGATCCTTGACCTCTTCCTCGTCGACCAGCAGGTCGGAGTTGCGGGTCAGCCGGAACTGGTAGCAGCCGCGGGCCTCCATGCCCGGGAACAGGTCGTCGACGTAGGCATGGATCACCGACGACAGGAACACGAAATCGTGCGGGCCGGTGCCGGCAACGTCGGACGGGATCTGGATCAGCCGTGGCAGCGCGCGCGGCGCCTGCACGATCGCAAAGCCGGTGTTGCGGCCGAACGCGTCCTTGCCCGAGAGCTGCACGATGAAGTTCAGGGACTTGTTGAGGATCCGCGGGAACGGATGCGCCGGATCGAGACCGATCGGCGACAGCACCGGCATCAGCTCGTTCTGGAAATAGGTCTTGAGCCATGCATCCTGGTCGGGCGTCCATTCCGAGCGACGCAGGAAGCGGATGCGCTCCTGTTCGAGCGCCGGGATGACCTCTTCGTTGAATACCCGGTACTGCTCCTCGACCAGCTCGTGCGTGCGCTTGCTGATCGCGGCGAGCGTCTCGCCCGGCGTCATGCCGTCGGCGCCGCGCTGCATCGGGTTGAGCTCGGCCATCTGCTGCAGGCCGGCGACGCGGATCTCGAAAAATTCGTCGAGGTTCGAGCTGGAGATGCACAGGAACTTGAGCCGCTCGAGCAGCGGCACCGAAGCATCCTTGGCCTGTTCCAGCACGCGCCGATTGAACTCCAGCAGCGAGAGCTCCCGGTTCAGGAACAGATCTGCCTGCGGCAGCTCCAGCTCCGGGGGTTTGTTGCTCATCTTGATCTTCCGGTCACCGGTCGGTCTGTCAGTCTATGCCAGACCGATGTCCCGCGGGTGACAGCGCTCAGCCCACCCCGGCGTCAGCCGCCTCGGACTGCACGGCCTGATGTGCCCGGCGCAGATCCCGTGTTTGCGGCGGGCTGCCGGTGATCAGGCGGTCGCCTTCCTTGCGCGTGAAGTACTTCCAGCTCCACTGCAGGAACACGCGCACCCGCTGCTCGGCGTCGATCAGCGACATCACGTGAATGAACGCCCAGACCAGCCACGCGAAGATGCCGCTGACGCGGACGATGCGAAGATCGCCGATCGCGCGGTTCATGCCGATCACCGCCATGCTGCCGTAGTCGCGATAGCAAAACGGCGCCGGCGCGTTGCGACCGGCGAAGCGGCGCTTGAGCAGGCGCGCCACATAGCGCCCCTCCTGGATCGCGGCCTGGGCCAGCCCCGGCACGTCGCGGCCACGGGCGTCGGTCAGGCGCGCCAGATCGCCGATCACGAAGATCTCGGGATGCTGCGGCAGCGAGCAGTCCGGATTGACCCGCACCCGCCCGCCACGGTCGAGCTCGGCACCGGTGCGCTCGGCGAGGATCTCGCCGAAATACGACGCGCGCACGCCGGCCGCCCACAGAATCGTCGCGGTCCGGATGCGCTCAACCGCCTCGCCGCTGCGCATGCGCATGCGCACGAAATCCGGACCGACTTCCTCGACCATCGTCGACGTCCGCACCTCGACGCCGAGCTCCTCGAGATGGCGACGGGCCGCGTTGCGCAGCGAGTCCTGATAGGGCGGCAGCACATGGGGCGCGCCCTCGACCAGCACGATCCGCGCATCGCGCGGATCGATGCGGCGGAAATCCTTGACCATCGTCTTGTGCGCCAGTTCGCCGATGGCACCGGCCAGCTCGACCCCGGTCGGACCGGCGCCGACCACGACGAAGGTCATCAGGCGGCGGCGCTCGGCCGGGTCTTCACAGGCCTCGGCCAGCTCGAAGGCCTGGAACAGCTTGCGGCGGATCTCCAGCGCGTGTTCCACCGTCTTCAGCCCCGGTGCGTATGCACGCCACGCGTCATTGCCGAAATAGTGGTGCTTGACGCCGGTGGACACGATCAACGTGTCGTAACGGGTCTCGCCGTGCTCATGGCGCACCACGCGGCGCTCGGGGTCGAGCTCGTAGACCGTCGAGGCCAGGCACTCGACGTTGCGGTACTTGCGCAGCACCACCCGGTGCGGAATTGCGATGTCCCCGGGCGGAATCGCACCGGTCGCCACCTGATACAGCAAGGGCTGAAACAACTGGAAGTTCCGCTTGTCGAGCAGCGTCACGCGGCAGTTCGCACGGCCCAGCGCCTTGGCGGCATGCAGCCCGCCGAAACCGCCGCCGACGATCACGACATGGTGTTGTGACTCCAAATCCAATCCGTCCCGAAATTATGTTGCAGTGCGGCAAAGCCTATCCGGGAGACGCCGGGACCACAATCACAGGCACCTGTTAGGTCATGTTTTTCAGAAGCTTACATGGCATCCAGATCGAGCCCGGGATAGCGCCGCCGCAACCAGCGCTCCTGCAGGACGTAGCGGGTGATCCGGGCAACGTCGTGGACGTAGCCCGCGTTGACCGCACCGCCGATGACGGCACCGAGCAGCGGCGCAAGGCCGCGGCTCTTGCGCAACCCCAGATGGCCGCCGATACGACCGGCCAGGGTCTGCAGACTGAACTGGGTCGCATCCTTGGCCAGCTCCCGCTCGGCCACGCGCTCGACGCCGTCGCGCCATGCCGCGTCGAGCAGATCGTGGCGTTGGCGGATCGCCAGCAGCGCGTCCTGCTTCTCGCCGGCGCTGTTGGCCGAGGCCAGCGCGAACACCCCCAGCGACAGCGCGCGCGCTCCGGGCTGCGTCCAGTCCTCGCCGTAACAGTAGGCGGTCCGGTGGATCGCGCGCAGCGCCATGGTCAGCAGGGTGGGTATGTCGACCATCATCGACGCGGCGCCGCCGACACCGAACACCGCGCCGCCGGCGCCGGCCATGGCCATGGCCCGCCGCTCGACGCGCCTGGCCAGCCGGTCGCAATCCTCCAGCGACAGGCGCTCGACGTCCACAAGCGCGTCCAATCCGGCGGCACGCAGCACCTCCCGCTGCCCGGACAGACGGCCGGCCACCTGATCGAGCGCGCGCAGACTGGCGCGCAGGACCCCGACCGGCACCAGCCGCTGCGCCGCCATCGCGGCCACGCGGCCGGGCTGCGCCATCACCCGGGTGCCCCAGTCGGGAGGCGCGGACTGCCACGCGTAGATCTCGCTGAGGCGATCCAGTTCATAGGCACTCAGACGCGAGACGGGAACGAGATCGGTGGAGGTGCCGGCGGTATTCATGGTTGACGGAAGTCTGACCGGATCAGCATGCTTTTGCCATGTGCCTGATTGCCCTCGCGCTGGACGCGCACCCCCGCTACCGTCTCGTTCTCGCGGCCAACCGCGACGAGTTTCACGACCGCCCGACCGCGCCCGCCAGCTACTGGGACGACGCACCGCGCGTGTTCGGCGGCCGCGACCTGCGCCAGCACGGCAGCTGGCTCGCGCTCGACACCGGCGGCCGCTGGGCGGCGGTAACCAACGTCCGGCGCATGGTGCCGGCGAATCCGGAGGCGCCCAGCCGCGGCGGCCTGGTTGCCGAATTCGTGCGCGGCGACACCGGCGCCCACGACTACGCCGCCGACCTCGCCGTCCGTGCCGGCCGCTATGCGGGCTTCAACCTGCTGGTCGGTGATGCGCAGCGGGTGACCTACGTGACCAACCAGCCGGGCGGCTATCGCAGCCAGGTGCTCAGCCCCGGCGTGCACGCCGTCAGCAACGCCACGCTGGACACGCCGTGGCCGAAGCTCGTGCGCCTCCGCCGCACCCTCACACAGTGGTGCGAACGCGCCGACCATTCCGTGCTGCCGCTGTTCGAGGCACTGGCCGACACCGCCGCAGCCACCGACGCCGAGCTGCCCGACACCGGTGTCGGCCTGGAGCTGGAGCGCTTCCTGTCGCCGACGTTCATCCGCGGCGGGGAATACGGGACCCGCGCCAGCACCATCATCGCGGTCACCCGCGATGGGGTCGCGCGCTTCCACGAACGCCGCTTCGGATCGCTCGGCCAGGAGCAGGGTGAAACCGTCGAGACCCTGCAGCTCGGCTAGGGCCGTGCAGGCGAGGCAATGCCCTTTCCAGGCAGGTCCGGAACCGTTTTTGGGGCAATAGCAGGGACTAAGAGCCTCAGCTCAGACGCAGCCCGCCGTCGACCGGAATGACCGCGCCGTTGAGGTAGCTCCCGCCGTCCGACAGCAGGAAGCGCACGGCACGGGCGATCTCCTCCCCGCCGCCGAGGCGCTGTACCGGAATGCGTGCGACTTCGGCCGCCTGCTGCTCGGCGCTCATGCTGCTGTTCGTCGCCCAGATCATGTGCCCCGGCGCCACCGCGTTGACGCGGACGCGCGGCGCGAGTTCCTGCGCCAGTGATTCGGTCAGGGCCCACAGACCGGCCTTCGCCGCGCAATACGCCGCATAGCCCGGCAACGGGCGGCGCGCATGCACGTCGATGATGTTGATCACCTGCGCGCCTTCACCCATCCGCGCCGCGCAGGCCTGGGTAAGCAGCAGCGGCGCGCGCAGATTGCTGGCGACGAGATCGTCGATCTGCGCGGCGGTGATCGTGCCGAGTGGCGTCGGGTAATAGGTCGACGCGTTGTTGACCAGCGCGTCGAGCCGCCCCCAACGCGCCTGCGCGGCCTGCGCCAACGCGTCGATCTGCGCGGGGTCGTTGAGGTCGGCCGCCAGCGCCGTCGCCGAATCGGCGCGCTGCGCGCGCAGCTCCGCGACCAGCTCGCGCGCCACGTCGATCGAACGATGGGCATGAACCGCCACGCGCCAACCGTCGGCATGGAGCATCCGCGCCGTCGCCGCGCCGATGCGCCGTGCGGCGCCCGTGATCAGCACTACCGGGGGCATCGTCATGCGTCGTCCTATATCCTTGCGCGTCGCTTCAATTGTGAATCCATCATCGTGGACAGCCTGCTGCAAGCCATCCTGCTCGGCGTCATCGAAGGCTTGACCGAGTTTCTGCCGATTTCCAGCACCGGCCATCTGCTGATCGTCCAGACCTGGCTGGAACGCCGCTCCGACCTGTTCAACATCGCGATCCAGGCCGGCGCGATCCTGGCGGTCTCGCTAGTGTATCGCCAGCGCCTGATCGGACTGCTGACGCAGTGGCCGCGCAACCTCGCGGCGCGCGACGACCTGTTCAAGATCAGTGTGTCGTTCCTGGTCACCGCGGTGCTGGGCCTGACCGCCAAGAAGCTCGGCGTGGAACTGCCGGAGACCGCCGTGCCGGTGGCGATCGCCCTGATCATCGGCGGCTTCGTGATCTTCGCGGTCGAGCACTGGCTCAAGGGGCAGGAGCCGCGCGACCACCTTGGCTGGGGCGTGGCCATCGCGGTCGGCGTCGCCCAGGTGCTGGCGGGCGTGTTCCCCGGAACCTCGCGCTCGGCTGCGGCGATCTTCGCCGCACTGCTATTCGGCCTGCGCCATCGCGCCCGCGCGGCCGAGTTCGCGTTCATCGTCGGCATCCCCACGATGTTCGCCGCCACCGGCTACGAACTGCTCAAGACCGCGGGCGACCCCGATGCCTGGGCCGCCGAGGCATGGACCGAACTGCTGGTCGCATTCGTCGTCTCGGCCGTGGTCGGCTTCGCAGCCGTCAAATGGCTGCTGCGCTACATCTCCGGACACAGCTTCGTCCCGTTCGCGTGGTACCGCATCGCGCTCGGTGTCGTGCTACTGGTGGTCCTGCTCTGAACCCGCGTCCGGATCGGACCCGGTCTGCGCGGCGTACAGCTCGCGGAGCGCCTTGATCCGCCGCCGTCGCAGCTCGACGCCGACTGCCGGCCCGCGGTAGCCGGCCTGCACGATCGGACCGGCCACGATCGCGGCCGCTGCGTGCCGCGCCGCGCGCAGCCAGTCGGTCTGCGGATACGCACAGCTCTCCTGCCCGAGGCGCCCGCGCGCATCCGCCTCGCAGGCCTGCAGCGCCTGCTCGAAACGCTCCGGTGCGCGGAAGCCGCCAAGACGGTCGACCAGATCGTGCAGGGTCGCCGGGCGCAACTGGCGGGCACGGTGCACGTTCAGATGTTCCGCGGTGACGGTCAGCGCCAGATCGCGGCAGACGGCCGGGACGCGCAAGCGCTCCGAAACCGCGCGCACCAGCGGCACCCCGCGCTGCTCGTGCATGCGGTGTGACGGCCACTCGTCGCGCGGCGTCAGCGCCTTGCCCAGATCGTGCACAAGCGCGGCGTAGCGTACCGGCAGCTCGGACCCGGCCCGCGCGGCGGCATCGACGCACATCAGCGTGTGCACGCCGGTGTCCACCTCCGGGTGATAGTCGGCTCGCTGGGGCACGCCGAACAGCGCATCGATCTCCGGCAGGATGCGCGCCAGCGCGCCGCATGCGCGCAACGCCTCGAAGAAACGGCTGGGTTGCGGCAGCATCAGCGCGCGGCCCATTTCCTTCCAGACCCGCTCCGGCACCAGGTGATCGACCTCGCCGGCATCGACCATGCGGCGCATCAACGCCATCGTCTCCCCGGCCACGGTGAAGCCCAGCGGCGCGAAGCGCGCGGCGAAGCGCGCGATGCGCAGAACCCGCACCGGATCCTCGACGAAGGCATCCGAAACGTGCCGCAGCACCCGGGCCTCCAGGTCCGCAGCGCCGCCGTAGGGATCGACCAGGTTGCCGTCATCGTCCTCCGCCATCGCGTTGACGGTCAGATCGCGGCGGCGCAGATCCTCTTCCAGCGTGACCTCGGGGCCGGCGTCGAACTGGAAGCCGTGATAGCCGCGGCCGGACTTGCGCTCGGTCCGGGCCAGGGCGTACTCCTCACCGGTCTGCGGATGCAGGAACACCGGAAAGTCCTTGCCGACCGGGCGATACCCCGCCGCTCGCATCTGCTCGGGGGTGGCGCCGACCACGACCCAGTCGCGCTCGCCGACCGCCAGGCCCAGGCGGCGGTCGCGAACGGCGCCGCCAACGAGATAACACTTCATTGATCGGTCTGGCGTACCGGTGTCAGCAGCGGCCCCAGCGCCTGCGGCTCTCCGGTCGTCTGCCAGCGATGCGCCGCAATGTGCCAGACCACCTTCTGCACGTAGCCACGGGTCTGGTTGTACGGGACATTCTCGATCCAGGCATCGGCCGCCATCGGCCGTTCCGGCAGCCAGCGTGCGACCGCGTTGGGACCGGCGTTGTAGGCGGCGACCGCGGGCGCAAACTGGCCGTCGAAACGCTGCCGCATGCGGCTCAGGTACGTCGCGCCCAGCGGAATGTTGACCTCGGGCCGGTACAGATCGTCACTGCTCGGTCGGGGCTGACCGAGCCGGCGCGCGACTTCCCGCGCAGTCGGCAGCAACAGCTGCATCAGGCCGTAGGCGTTCGACGGCGAAGTCGCCCTCGGATTGAACAGGCTCTCCTGCCGCATCAGGCCGTAGATCCAGTCCGCCGGCAGATCGAGATCCTGCGCGGTCTCGGCGATCTGGGGGGCATAGGGATCCGGATAGCTCAGGTCGAGCATGTCCAGGGAATCCAGCGCGTTGAGCATCGACACGGCCTGGACATGCCAGCCCCAGTGCGACGCCAGACGCGCGGCCTGCAACTGCTGCGCGCGGTCCAGGTCACGCGTCGCCTTGCGCCATTCGGCATTGGCCCACAATGGCCGCTGCGCGAAGTGCAGCTCGCGCGCCCGGATGACATCCGGCTGTTCGAGCAGCTCGCTCTGCACGATCAGATCCTCGGTGAAGCCGCGCGAACGGGGGCGGTACGGCTGGCCCAAGCGCCAGGCGGCGAGCACGCTGTAGTACCCGTTCTGCCCCGCCAGGGTCTCGTAGATGCGCTGTGCCTGGCGTTCACGGCCAAGCTGCTCGAGAGTGCGCGCCCGCCAGTACGACCAGCGCGCTTCGGCGGCCATGTCGGGCGGCAATGCGTGCAGCCACTCCGATGCCTGCTCGAGGTCATGCGCCCACAGCGCGGCCCGGATGCGCCACTCGTGCACATCGGCGTCCACCAACGCCTCCGGTACGCGCTTGAACCAACCGACCGCCTCATCCCGGCGGTCCCAGGCCAACCCGAGCGCGGTCAGGCGGCGCATTTCGCCGAGCACGTCGGCATTCAAACGCGACCCCTGCGCCAGCTTGGCGTACAGCTCGACTGCGGCGTCGGGGTTGCGACGCACCAGCTTCTTGTACCCGGCCAACAGCGCCTCGGGCTCGACCCCGCGTTGCGGATCGCGGGCGACGGCCCGCAGCTCGCGCTCGGGATCCTTGAGCAGGCGCAGCCATACCCGCATCGGTTCGGCTGCGGGATCCGTCCGCATCCGCAGCAGCCATTCGGCCAGCTCGGTATTGCCGTCGTCCAGCGCCTTGCGGATCCGTTTCCCGACAATATCCGGAGTCAACAGCCCCTGTGCCTTGAGCCAGTCGAACGGCGGCACGCAGGCCTGCGGCATCTGCGGCGCCTCGGCCCAGAACCGCTGCAGCGCGGGGCCGATCCGCGTGGCCTCGCCGTCCTCGATCAGCGCCTGGAATTCGTGGCAGACCAGCGCCGGCTCCCCCAGGTCGTCGACAAAATGGCTGCGGAACGACCGCCATTGCTCGCGGCGCGCCAGATCCAGCAACCAGGCACGGCGCACCCCCCGCTCGATCGGCTCCGGCGGTGCGGCGCCGAGGAACGCGATGACGGCACGATCGAGGGCCGCGTCGTCGCGATCGTCGGTGGCGTCTATCCGCGTCAGCAGGCGCTGGCCCTGGAGGTACGGGTAGAGGATGTATGCCCGCAGCGCGTCGTCGTCCGCCGACGCATCGGCCGATTGCTCGGCCCGGTCGAGCGCCTCGCGGAAGCGTTCGCGCAGCGCGTCATCCTGCGCAAGCCCCACGCCGGACCACAGTCCCAGCAGGATCGGCAGCAGTTTCCAGCGCATTCGCATCGGTTCCGGAATCCTCATCCTGTAGCATGCCCGCGACCCATTGTAGAGAACTTACGGGCGGGACCATGGAGCAGATTCTGATCTTCCTGATCACGGGCGCGGTCGCCGGCATTCTGGCCGGACTGTTCGGCGTCGGCGGCGGCCTGATCATGGTCCCGGCCCTGGCCTTCGTGCTGCCCGGGCTCGATGTTCCGAAATCGGTCTACATGCAGGTCGCCATCGGCACCTCGCTGGCGGTCATCGCGGTCACGTCGATCTCTTCGACACTGGCGCACCACCGGCGCAGCGGCGTGGAGTGGCGGGTATTCGCGCGCTTCGCGCCCGGACTCGCGGTTGGCGCCGTGCTCGGCGCCTTCGTCGCCGACATGCTCAGCGGCCCGACCCTGAAGCGCATCGTCGGCATCGGCGCGTGCCTGGTGTCGGTCCAGATGGCGATCAAGAGCTTTGCCCACGCCGGCACCGAACCCGCCCACGGCACGCGTCCGCATGCCGGCGAACTGGCCGGCGTCGGCGGGGTGATCGGTCTGCTGTCGGCAGTCGTCGGCATCGGCGGCGGCTCGCTGACGGTCCCTTACCTGAGCTGGCGCGGCCTGCCGGTGCAGCGCGCCGTCGGGACCGCCGCCGCCTGTGGCGTGCCGATCGCCTGGGCCGGCGCCGCCGGCTTCGTCGTTTCGGGCCTCGACGCATCCGGCATCCCGGCACCGCATCTCGGCTATATCAGTCTGGCGGCGTTCCTGGGCATCGCCGTGGCCAGCGTCAGCTGTGCGCCGCTGGGCGCGCACCTGGCGCACCGACTGTCGCCGCGCGTTCTCAAACAGCTGTTCGCGCTGCTCCTGGCCGGCGTCGGGCTGCGGATGCTGCTGGCCTGAGTGCCGGCCGTAGGCAACAGGCTCTACTCGGCGGGCTCCGGCTCGTCCGGAAGATAGGTGACCCCTTTCATCCCGGACTCGAGGATCGCCGTGCGCAGTTCCGCGATCGCCTTGCGCCGCGGAAAGGTCTTGCGCCACACCAGCGCGATGCGGCGCTGCGGTGCGGGCGGCAGGAACGGCTTGGCCAGCAGCAACGAATCCTCGGGCCGGTTGTCGACCGAGGAGCGGGGCAGCACGGTGATCCCCAGGCCGCTGACGACCATGTGGCGGATCGTTTCCAGCGAACTTCCGGTCTGGGGGCGCGGACCGTCTCCGTCCGGTTCGACGCATTTGGGACAGGCCTCGATCACCTGTTCGCGGAAGCAGTGCCCGGCCCCCAGCAGCAGCAGCTTCTCGCCGGCGAGCTGCTTGGCGGCGACCTGCTCGGCGCCGGCCCAGTGATGCTCGGGCGGCACCAGCACGACGAATTCCTCGTCGTACAGCGGCCATGCCTGCAAGCCGTTGAGCTCCACCGGCAGGGCCACGATGATCACGTCGAGTTCGTTGTCGCGCAGCTGTTCGAGCAGTCTCGCGGTGAAGTTTTCCTCGATCACCAGCGGCATCTGCGGGCTGCGCTGACGTAGCTTCGGCACCAGCCCCGGCAGCAGATACGGACCAACCGTGTAGATCGCACCGATCCGCAGGGGGCCCGACAGTTCGTCCTGCCCGCTGCGGGCGAGGTCCTGGATCAGGTTGGCTTCCAGTAGCACGCGCCGTGCCTGGGCAATGATGCGCTCGCCGACCGGCGTCGGCCGCGCTTCACCGCGATTGCGCTCGAACAGGGTCACGCCCAGTTCGTCCTCGAGCTTCTTCAGCGCCACCGAAAGGGTCGGCTGCGACACGAACGAGCGCTCGGCCGCCCGGCCGAAGTGGCGCTCCTTGTCGAGATTCACCAGGTACCGCAGTTCCGTCAGCGTCATGCGGCAAGGATAGCGGATCGCAGCCGCGGCGGATTCAGACCCAGTCCTGCGGCTTGAGGAAGCGCTCGGTCAGCTCGGCCTCCGGCGAACCGGGCTCGGCGGCGTAGTCGTAGCGCCACGCCGCCAGCGGCGGCATCGACATCAGGATCGACTCGGTGCGGCCGCCGGACTGCAGCCCGAACAGCGTGCCGCGATCCCACACCAGGTTGAACTCGACGTAGCGGCCGCGCCGGTAGAGCTGCCAGGCCCGCTCGCGCTCGCCGAAGGGCGTGTGCTTGCGGCGTTCGACGATCGGCAGATAGGCCTGCGCGTAGTGATCGCCGACGCTGCGCATCAGACTGAACGACTGCTCGAACCCACCCTCGGTCCAGTCGTCGAAGAACAGCCCGCCGATGCCCCGCGGCTCATTGCGGTGCTTGAGGAAGAAATACTCGTCACACCAGGTCTTCAGCCGCGGATACAGGTCATCCCCGAACGGCGCACAGGCCGACCGGGCGACGCGATGGAAATGCCGGGCGTCTTCGTCGAAGCCGTAATAGGGCGTCAGGTCGAACCCGCCGCCAAACCACCACACCGGGGGCTCGCCGTCCTGCTCGGCCACGAAGAAGCGCACATTGGCGTGGCAGGTCGGCACGTAGGGATTGCGCGGATGCAGCACCACCGACACGCCCATCGCGCGCCAGTGGCGGCCTGCCAGCTGCGGGCGGTGCGCGGTGGCGCTGGGCGGCAATCGCGTCCCGTGCACCAGCGAGAAGTTGACGCCGGCCGACTCGAACACCGCGCCGTCGCGCATCACCCGCGTCTCACCGCCACCGCCCTCGGGGCGTTCCCAGCGGTCGACGTGGAAGCGGGCCTCGCCGTCGGCCTGCTCGAACCCGGCGCACAGGCGGTCCTGCAGATCGCACAGGTAGCTTTCGACGGTTGCGATGTCCATGTGGCGTCTCGTCAGCGTCTCAGGATATGCCCGGTCATGACATCCCGGATCGTAGTCGGTTTCGCGAGCCCGCCCAGGGCGCCGGGCACGATGGCGCCGAGTTCGCGGCCGAACTGCAGGCGCACCTCGGAGATCCGGCGCGCGGGCGGCCGTCCGCTGCGATTGGCGCTGGTGGACACCAGCGGGCCGAAGGCCTGGCACAGCTCGCGCAGCACGGGATGCGCGGTGACGCGCACCGCGATGCCGTCGTGATCGCCGGTCAGCCACCAGGGAGCGTCCGGAGCCGCCGGGAACACCCAGGTTGCCGGGCCCGGCCAGGTCGCGGTTGCACGCCGCATCGCGTTGTTCGACGGCAGCTCCACGAACAGCGGCAACTGCTCGAACTCGGCGGCGACGAGGATCAGTCCCTTGCGCCAGTCCCGGCGCTTGAGATCCATCAGATGCAGGCACGCGCCGCGATCCAGCGGATCGCAGGACAGGCCCCACACCGCTTCGGTGGGACAGGCGACGATATCGCCGTCGGACAGGGCCTGCACGGCCTGGCGCCGGCGCCAGGATGGCAACGTGTTCATCGGTTCAGCGACACTCCCTCATCCGCGATCGCGCCGTATCCGCCGTCCGCTTCATTCGGGAGACGCGGTCTTCGGCGCAGCCTTCTTCGCGGTCGCCTTCTTGGTCGCGGCTTTCTTGGTCGCGGCCTTCTTGGTCGCCTTCTTCGCCGCAGCCTTCTTGGTCGCACCCTTCTTCGGCGCGGCCTTTTCGGCTTCGGCCAGATAGGCCTCGCACTCGAACACGCTCAGGTCTTCCGCGGTCTTGCCCTTCGGGATCCGGGCACGCCGCTTGCCGTCGGTGATATAGGGGCCGAACCGGCCCTTGATGATCTTGATGCCGGTATCGCCGAAGGTCTTGAGGGTCGCCGCCTCCAGCGCCGCTTTCTTCTGCTCGATCAGCTCGATCGCGCGCGGCAGCTCGATCGTGTACGGGTCGTCGTCCTTCTTCAGCGACACGAAGGTCGAGCCGTAGCGCACATAGGGGCCGAAGCGCCCGATGTTGACCTGCACGTCCTCACCGCTGGGCAGCTGGCCGAGCGCGCGCGGCAGCGAGAACAGCGCCAGCGCATCGTCGAGGGTGATCGTATCGATCCGCTGGTTGGCGCGCAGACTGGCGAAACGCGGCTTGTCCGGATCTTCCTTGGTGCCGATCTGCACGAACGGACCGAACCGGCCCAGGCGCGCGGACACCGGCTTGCCGGACACCGGGTCGGTGCCGAGCTGTCGCGCCTCCGAGACCTCGGAACGGCTCAGCTCCTGCTTTTCGTCGACGCGCTGTTTGAACGCGCTCCAGAAGTCGGCCAGCAGCGGCTTCCACTGCTTCTCGCCGCGCGACACCGCATCGAGGTCGTCCTCGAGATGCGCGGTGAACTCGTAGTCGACGTAACGCGTGAAGTGCTCGGTGAGGAAGCGGTTGACGATCATGCCGACGTCGGTCGGGGTGAACGCCTTGCCGTCGAGGCGGACGTAGTCGCGCGCCAGCAGCGTCGAGATGATGCTGGCATAGGTCGACGGGCGGCCGATGTCGAACTCCTCCAGCGTCTTGACCAGACTGGCTTCGGTGTAGCGCGGCGGCGGCTCGGTGAAATGCTGGTCGGCGACCAGATCGGCCAGCCGCACGCGATCGCCGACGTTGAGCGGCGGCAGGCGCTTGTCCTTGTCGTCGTCGTCGTTTTCCTTGCCGCTCGGCGTATCGAAACTCTGGCTGTAGACCGCGATGAATCCCGGTTCGACCAGGGTCGATCCGCTGGCGCGGAAGGCGTTGTCCTGCCCGGCGCGCAGCTCGACCGACACCGTGTCGAACAGGGCCTGCTGCATCTGGCAGGCCACCGTACGCTTCCAGATCAGCTCATAGAGCTTGGCCTGGTCCGGCGTCAGGTGCGCGGCCATCTGCTTCGGCAGGCGTGCCGCCGCAGTCGGGCGCACCGCCTCGTGGGCCTCCTGCGCGTTCTTCGACTTGGTCTTGTAGAAACGCGGTTCGGCCGGAACCGCGTCCGCCCCGAACTGCTCCGCGATGGTCTTGCGCAGATCCGCCAGCGCGTCCTGCGACAGATTGACCGAGTCGGTACGCATGTAGGTGATCAGACCGACGGTTTCACCGCCGATGTCGATCCCTTCGTACAGCTGCTGCGCGGCGCGCATCGTGCGGCTCGCGGCAAAGCCGAGCTTGCGGTTCGCCTCCTGCTGCAGCGTCGACGTCGTGAACGGCGGCGCCGGGTTGCGGCGACGCTGCTTCTTGTCGACCGCGGCGACGAGCAGTTCGCCCTGGGCCGCCTTCTCGACGATGTTCTTGGCGGCCAGCGCGCCGACCGTGTTGCTCAGCGTGAACTGCTCGACCTTGCGCCCGCTGAGTTCGATCAGCTTGGCACTGAAGACCTGCTGATCCTTCTCGGCCCGCGCCTCGAGCGTCCAGTACTCGCGCGGCACGAAAGCCTTGATCTCTTCCTCGCGCTCGCAGATCAGGCGCAGCGCGGGCGACTGCACGCGCCCGGCGGACAGACCCGGCTGGACCTTGCGCCACAACAGCGGCGACAGATTGAAGCCCACCAGATAGTCCAGCGCGCGGCGCGCCTGCTGGGCATTGACCAGGGCGTCGGAGATCTCGCGCGGATGCTGGATCGCGTTCTGCACCTCGCGCTGGGTGATCTCGTAGAACACCACGCGCTTGACCGGCTTGCCCTTGAGCGCGTTCTTCTCCTGCAGCAGCTCGGCCAGGTGCCAGGAGATCGCCTCCCCTTCACGATCAGGGTCGGTCGCGAGCCAGAGTTCGTCGGCATCCTTGAGCGCGGAGATGATGGCCTTGACGTGCTTTTCGTTCTTGTCGATGACCCGGTACTTCATCTCGAAGCCGTGCTCGACATCGACCGCGCCGTCCTTGGGCACGAGGTCGCGGACGTGACCGTACGACGCGAGGACTTCGAAGTCCTTGCCCAGGTATTTCTTGATCGTCTTGGCCTTGGCGGGCGACTCGACGATAACCAGATTTTTGCTCATGTAGCTCGGCATTGGTGGTCCACGGCCAAATGGCTGCGGTGCGCGCCTTATTAGCGGAAGCCGGAGGAACTGTCTAGGCCAAACGCGCGCGCGCGTGTACGCGCGCGAGCGCCGCCGGGTCTGACGCGGCGACCCGCCACGATGATGTCCGGTATCCCTGTGGCCAGGTCGGCGCACGGGGGCGCCACCCGGACCGGAGCAGCGTCGGAACCCCTGTCCGGCGTGTGGAGGGATCGGCGCAATTCGGGGCTTTTACGCCCGACAAGAACGCCGTTTACCGTGTATTCAACGAAAATGCCGAGCGCGGCAGACACACCCGATCCCGTTGGATCAGTGCTTGAACTCGCCGTGGTAGTACACCATCTCCTCGAGATGGCCGAAGGCTTCCTCGGCGTCCGGCTGGTTCATCAGCACCAGCAGGCAGACCCACTTGACCCGCTCCAGATCGACCTCCTCGACCAGCGCCATCAGACGATCGATCACCAGTTCGCGCAGGTTGGCATCGAGAATGCCCAGCTGTTCGAGGTACATCAGGAAGCCCCGGCATTCGGCCGAAATCTTGGCCTGTTCCTCGCGGGCGTACATGCGCAGCGCGCCACTGGGGCCGAACACGATCGGCAACTGGCGCTGTGCCGCCAGACCGTCCAGCCACGAGAACGCGTGGCGAACTTCATCATCGGGGAATCCTGCCGCGACGAGTTCCTCGCGCAGCGCGTCTTGGTTGTCCGCATCCGAGAACTCGCCTTCCTGATAGTTCTCGAACAGATACATCAGTACATCCAGGGCGGTTTCTTTCATGGTCCCCATTCCTCACCGCGCGTGGCGGCTCGAATCGAACGGCGCACGGCCCGTGCGCCACCTAGTCAGCTTCGCACCAGACGCTGATATCCGCCAGCGGCGGTCATCGCGATCCGTCCGTCGAGCTCCAGTGCCGTCAGAACGGCCTGCAACTCGTCGACCTGGCAGCGCACGCGCTCGGCCAGCTGATCGAAAACCACGGGGGCATCGGTCAGGGCATCCAGCACCTCCCGTTCGATTGCGCTGGCCGGATCCTGATGCGCCTGGGCTTCCGCCGCCCGATCGACACCTCCGGCTTCTTGGCTAGCATGCCGCGTGCCAAGCAACGGCCCGATTTCCTCGAAGATGTCGTCGACGGTTTCGACCAGCTTCGCCCCCTGACGAATCAGCGCGTGGCAACCCCGCGCCATCGGATTGTGGATCGACCCCGGAATCGCGAAGACCTCACGGCCCTGCTCGAGCGCATACCGCGCCGAAATCAGCGATCCCGACTCACGGGCCGCCTCGACCACCAGCACGCCCATCGACAGGCCGCTGATGAGGCGATTCCGCCGCGGAAAATTCTCCGCCAGAGCGGCGACACCGAGCGGATATTCGGAAATCAGCGCCCCGCGCTGTGCGATCTCGCGCGCCAGCGCCTGATGCCGGGCAGGATACACCCGATCCAGCCCGGTTCCGCAGACCGCAACGGTATATCCAGTTTCGAGCGCCCCGAGATGCGCGGCACCATCGATGCCCAGTGCCAGGCCGCTGGTGACGACAAAGCCCCGCGCGGCCAGTTCTGCGGCAAAGGCACGGGCATTCTCGATGCCCTGGGCCGATGCATGCCGCGCGCCGACGATCGCGATCTGCGGCATCGCCAGCAGATCGGCGTCGCCGTGCACGAACAGCGCCAGCGGCGGCTGCGCAATCCGGCGCAGCGTCTCGGGAAAACGGGGATCCTGCCAGTGGATCAGCGCGCGTCCGGGCCTGGACAGCCATTCGAGATCGCGCTCGACGGCGGCCTCATCGCATTGCCGGAGGGCCGTAATCTGGGCCTGGCTCAATCCGGCGGCAGCCAGCGTCGCCGGGCTCGCCACGAGTGCCTGGGCCGGATCCGGAAAGGTTTCGAGGAGCTTGTGCACAGCCGCCGCGCCGATGCCCGGCGCACGACACAGGACCAGCCACGGCCTCAGTGATAGCGTGTCCACCCGGCTAGGGTGGCTTAGAAAGCGGCCGCTCCGCAAGCACGTGAGCGGCCGCTGCGCCTCTGCTTCAGTACAGGCCGGCCTCGGGCTTGCGGGCACGGTCCAGCAGATGAATCTCGCGCGCGGCATCCATCACCAACGCATAGCTGACCCGCTTTTCGACCTTGAACACCATCACCGTCCCCGCATCGAGCTCGGGAAGGGTTTCCATCTTGCCGGTCTGGGGATCGCGCGCCTTGCGCCCGGCCTGGACCACGCGGAGCACGTGGCCGACCTCGACGCCGTCGTCCGCGCCCTTGTTGAGCGTGATCACGTGGTATTGCCCGATCTGGGACACGCCGTCGAATACCGAGATGATGTAGGCACCCGGGTCGCTGTCGGGAGCGTGCGGATAGAAATTCGAGTCGAACTGTTCCAGCGGCGGCGGCAGCAGGCGGTCTCCCGGGCGGGTCTCGCGATAGCTGCGCGTGATCCGCAGGACCGAAACCTCGTCCTGGCGCTGCAGATCCAGCTCGGCGACCGGCGTCGCCTCCCAGCCCAGCAGTTCACCGGACTCCGGGTCGACGTATTTGTCACCGATTCTCACGGCCTGGTAGGCCACCCGGTCCGTCGCCGGCACCTTCTTGGCGTAGATATCGTTACCGCCGGCACCCTCCATCAGGAACGGGTGCGAGAACGCCAGCACATAGGGGGCGTCCTTGAGCGTGTCGGCGTCGACCAGACGCGGGCTGCGCAGGAAATCCCGGATCGCATCGAGCGGAATCGTCGGAATCGCCTCGGCCAGCGGATACTCGCGCACCTGCGGATGCAGCTGGTCGGTCCGCTGCACGTCGGCCACGACCAGCGGTCGACCGTCGCGCCAGATCAGCGTCAGCACGTCGCCGGGGTAGATCAGATGCGGATTGCGAACCTGATCATTGACGCTCCAGATTTCCGGCCACTGCCAGGGTTCGTGCAGAAAATGCGCCGCGATGTCCCAGAGGGTGTCGCCTTTCTTGACGACGTAGCGCAGCGGCGCGTCACGCCGGACCGGCGTGGGCGGCGGCGGTTCCGGCAACGGCGCGGCCACCGGCGCCGGCGCGGCTTCGACCACCGGCGGCGCTTCGGGAGCCGGTTGCGGAGGGGTTTGCGCGCATGCCGTGAGCAGCGCGATGCTTGTCACCGCGATACCTACCGCCAGGCGAGACGTCAATCCTGTCATACGGCTCGAATCGTTATACTTGGCCATGGCGGCACCTTGGCAGAGGGTTACGCCCAATTGATCAAACTCTAGACGGCTCAATTGTTTGCCGTCAACTTTGGCAGTCATTTCTAAATTCATTTCGAAAAAACCCATCCTCATCTCTACGGAATCATCATGGCGCTGCTGACCATCCTCCACCACCCGGACCCGCGCCTGCGGCAGAAAGCCGAGCCGGTCCGTGTGTTCGACGACGCCCTGCAGACCCTGATCGACGACATGTTCGAGACCATGTATGACGCCCCGGGCGTCGGCCTCGCCGCCAATCAGGTCGGCGTCGCCAAGCGCCTCGCGGTGATGGACTGCAGCGGCGACAAGGCCGCCCCGGAACCGATGGTCATCATCAACCCCGAAATCTTCGACACCAGCGATCTCGAAGTGATGGAGGAGGGCTGCCTGTCGGTCCCGGGCATCGCCGACAAGGTCAAGCGTTTCAATCACTTGAAGATGCGCGCGCTGGACCGCAACGGGAACAGCTTCGAAATCGAAGCCGAAGGCCTCCTGGCGCAGGCCATTCAGCACGAGATCGACCACCTCGACGGCAAGCTGTACATCGATTACCTCTCCAGCCTGAAGCGCGAGCGCATTCGCAAGAAACTCGAGAAGGAAGCGCGCGACGCGGCGCGTGGCCAGCCCGCGGTAGCGGTAGCCGCACGCTGATGCGCGTCGTTTTCGCCGGCACGCCGGACTTCGCGGTCGCGGCGCTCGACGCGCTGTGCAATGCCGGGCATGAAATCGTCGGGGTCTACACCCAGCCGGATCGCCCCGCGGGCCGCGGCCGCAAGCTGAGCCCATCCCCCGTCGCCGCCCGTGCGGCCGAACGCGGGCTTGTCGTCCACAAGCCCGAGAAGCTGGATGTCACGGCCCAGGCGGAGCTGCGCGACCTGGCGCCGGACGTGATGGTGGTCGTGGCCTATGGATTGATCCTGCCGCAGGCCGTCCTCGACATTCCCGCGCACGGCTGCCTCAACATCCACGCTTCGCTGCTGCCACGCTGGCGCGGCGCGGCGCCGATCCAACGTGCCATCGAGGCCGGCGACCCCGAAACCGGCATCACCATCATGCGCATGGACGCCGGCCTCGATACCGGACCGATGCTGCTGCGCGAAACCGTTGCGATCGACGCGGCGATGACCGCGGCGGATCTGCACGACCGCCTGGCCGCGCTCGGCGCGGACCTGATCGTCGAAGCGCTGCGGCGGCTCGGCACCGGAGACCTGCCGGAGCAGCCCCAACCGGCCGAGGGCGCCACCTACGCCCGCAAGCTGGACAAGGCCGAAGCGAGGATCGACTGGGCACTGCCGGCCAACGTCACCGCGCGCCGCGTCAGGGCGTTCAATCCGGCGCCTGGCGCCTGGTGCGAGTTGGACGGCGAGCGTGTCCGCATCCTGATGGCGCACGCCACCGATGCCGACGCCGGGCTGCCGCCAGGAACCATCGTCGACCGCCCCGCCGACGACACCCTCGCGGTCGCCTGCGGCAACGGCACGCTGCTGATCGAGCGTCTGCAATGGGCAGGCGGGCGACCGATGTCTGCTCGCGACGCGCTCAGCGGGCGTGCGCTGCTGGGACGTCGTCTGAGCTGAGTCCGGCCGGACATCCGGCATCGTTCGCACCATCAGAACACCGTCTCGACCGGCGCATGCACCCGCGTGCATCCCGGCTGCAGAAACGGCTCGACATCCTCGGGCGGCACGCCCCAGCTGAACAACGCGCCCTGAGCGCGATCGCAGCCGTTGCGGCGCAGGAACGACAGCTGCGCCTCGGATTCGACGCCTTCGGCGACGATGCGCAGCCCGAGGCTACGGCCCAGCGCGATCACCGCCCGGCAGATCGCGGCGTCGTCGCTGTCGTCGAGGATGTCGCGCACGAAGCTGCGATCGACCTTGAGCGTGCTTAGGGGAAAGCGCTGCAAATAGGCCAGCGACGAATACCCGGTGCCGAAATCGTCGAGCGCGATGAGCACCCCGAGCTCGCGCAGACACCGCAAGGTCTCGGTGACACTCTCGACGTCCTGCATCAGCATCGACTCGGTGACTTCCACCTCGAGCCAGCGCGGATGCAGGCCATGCTCGTCCAGCACGCGGGTGATTCGGGCGACAGTGTCGTCGCGATGCAACTCGAGCGCCGACAGGTTGACCGAGACCGGGACCGCCTTGAGCCCACGGCGTTGCCATTCGCGGTTCTGGCGGCAGGCCTCCCGCAACACCCAGTCGCTGATCTGGCCGATCAGACCGCTCTCTTCCGCAACCGGGATGAACTGGTCCGGCATCACCAGACCACGTTCCGGATGCTGCCAGCGCACCAGCGCCTCGACCCCGACGACTTCGCCGCTGGCGACATCGATCTGCGGCTGGTAGTACAGCCGCAGCTCGTCGTTGTCGAGCGCCCTGCGCAGATCGGTTTCGATCCTCAGGAATTCGTGGACACGCGCATTCATGTCCTTGGTGAAGAACCGGAAACTCGCGCGGCCCGAGTTCTTGGCGACATACATCGCCGCGTCGGCATTCTTCAGCAATGTGTCGACATCGACGCCGTCGTCGGGATACATCGCGATGCCGATGCTCGCGGTGGTGCTGAGGACGTGCTGCTCTATCACGAACGGCTTGCTCACCGCGTCGAGGATCTTGCTGGCCATATGTGCCAGATGCTCCGCGTCGACGACATGGGTCACGAGGATGACGAACTCGTCGCCGCCCTGTCGCGCAACGGTGTCGGTCACGCGCACCACGGCGTGCAGACGCGACGCCATCTCCCGCAACAGCGCATCGCCGATGCTGTGCCCCAGCGAGTCGTTGATGTTCTTGAATCGATCGATGTCGATGAACATCACCGCGAACGGACGGCCGCTGCGCTGCGACGACGACAGCGCCAGCGTCAGCCGGTCGGCCAGGACGATGCGGTTGGGCAGATTGGTCAGCGCGTCCACCTCGGCCAGATAGCGGATCCGCTCCTCGGAGGCCTTGCGCTCGGAAATATCCGAGAATACCGCGACGTGATGCACGACTCTGCCCGCCGCATCCCGGACCAGCGAAATGGTCAGCCATTCCGGATACAGCTCCCCTGACTTGCGCCGGTCCCAGACCTCGCCCTTCCACACGCCTTCCAGCTGCAGGGTCCGCCACATCTGGCGATAGAAGTCCTTGTCGTGCCGCCCGGACGCCAGCACGCTCGGGTTGCGCCCGAGCACCTCGTCGAGGCTGTATCCGGTGATCGCGCTGAACGCGCGGTTGACCGAGACGATGCGGTTGTCGGCGTCGGTGATCATGATGGCCTCACCGAGGTGCTCGAACACTTCCGCAGACAGCCTCAGGCGCGCCTCGGCACGCTTGCGCTCGTCGATGTCCTGAACGATGCCGACGAAGTACTCCGGCTTGCCGTCGGCGTCACGCACCACCGACACGGCGAGATCGACCCAGAAGACCCGGCCGTTGCGATGGACGTAGCGCTTCTCGATCCGGTACTCGTGGCGGCGGCCAGATGCGACCTCGACGTAAAGCTGGACCTCGCGCGGCAAATCATCCGGATGCGTCAGCTGGCTGAAGTTCATCCCGATCAGCTCGCCATCGGCGTAACCGAGCATCTGCTGGAACGCGGCATTTGCTCCGGTGATCCGGCCCTCGCTGTCGGCGAACGCGATCGCGGTTCCGACGCTCTCGAAGACGCCGCGGAAGCGGGCCTCGCTACGCGCCAGTGCGACCTCGCCGTGGTGCCGCTCGGCGATTTCGCGCGACAGCGCGGCGTTCTTGCACTCGAGCTCCAGCGTCCGCTCGGACACCACCTGCTCGATCCGTGCCGCGCGCCCGGTGATGACCAGCAGAAATCCACCGAGCAACGCCGAGAAGGCCAGCACCAGAAGCTGGGTCAGCCACGACTGCTGCGAGCGGTTCGCCAGCAGGAATGCGTCGCCGGCCGTGACCCGCAGCTGCCACTGGCGCTCACCGAGCGTGTGCGCATCCTGCCAGCTCAGCTTGGGTTCGGCATGCGGGTCCCCGCTCGCGAACAGCACCTGCTCGACGGTATGGGCGTCGACACCGACCAGGGCGACCGACAGGTCCCTGACATCGATGCCATCCAGCACATAGTCCATCAGCTCGCGCATGCCGACGACCGCTGTCGCAAACCCCAGCGGCGGACCGGAACCGCCGACCGGCGCGACGACGAGTACCCCCGCCGCACCGGTATGGATCAGCGAAAGCGCGCCGGAATAGCGGATGCCGCGGTCGCGCTCCGCCACATGCAGCAGCGCCGCCCTCAGTGGATCCGACCCCAGGTCGTACCCGACCACCCCGCGGTCGTCGAACGGGGGCCAGACGTGGCGAACCGGGTAATAGACCGGCCGCACGCCGACCGCGCGCCGACGCCCGTCGGCATCGAACTCGAACACCGGATCCCCGGCGGCGCCGCCGTCCTCGCGGCCGTATGCGGTGAGCGCCGGCGCTTCGACGCGCCGAACCCATTCGAGCGCGACGACACCGGGGGCCCGGCTGAGCAGACCGTCGGCGAGCTGTCGGAACTCCCGTTCGTCGACGTGTTCCGACGCCTCGTAGTACGCAACCAGATTGGCGACAGTACCCGTCAACCGCGCCAACGCCTCGTCGAGGCGCCCGTCGAGCTGCTCCGCGATCTGCCGGAACTGACGGTCGATCCGCTCGTTCTCCTCGCGATTGCTGTTGTGCACCGCCAGTGCGCCGATCAGCAGCGACAACAGCACCGTCACACCGACCGGCCGCAGCCGTTTCATCCGGGTCGGTGCCGGCTCGCTGGCCCAGACGAGCAGGATCGGCGCCACCAGGAACACGCCCATCGAATCGCCGACCCACCAGGTCAGCCAGTTGACGCCGAGTTCCGCCATCGGCAGGCGGTGCCCCAGCAACAGCGCGGCACTGCCGACACTGGCCGCGATCACGCAGGCCAGGGGCCCTCCAAGCAGAATGAAGCGGACAACGTCACGTCCCCGCTCGAGCCGCAACGGCGCATCGACGAAGCGCAGCACCAGGCCGCGCCCGACGATGCCCTGGATCGTCGATCCGGTGCTGATCGCGGCGGCGATCCACCACGCATCAAGCGCCGCCGGGTCGGAAGACACGCCCCCGACCCAGGCATTGAGCGCAAAGGACCCCAGCCAGACACCGGGCCAGACCCGGGATCCCCACAGCAGCAGGAAGGCCAGCATGATGCCTGACGGCGGCCAGACGGCACTCGCGTAACCGGGAGGCAACGCCAGCTGCAACCCGGCCAGGCCCGCGGCGCAATAAACCACAGCAAGCGCTGCGACCCGCAGCCACCCTCCCGCTGCGGACCGCGCGGGTCGCAGCCAGGCGGCCCTGCCAACCAAGCGCGGGACATCTTCCGCGGCTTTGTCGGCAAGCAAGGGATTCTTGGCATTCGGGTTCATCGCTGCCAGATATCGGCATCTCGGCAGCCCACTGTGTGGATAAGAACCCTACCCTGGCGGTCGCGCCGACCAACGGCGCGCCGAAACCCGATCAGCGGCAATCGCCGGACCCGAACCGCGAACCCCGTCCGCCTCAGGAGGCCGTTGCGACCTCGGTCTGCTGGCTCCCCGCCAGGCGTCCGGGACGGCTGAGCTGCTCCAGTCCGGCCTCCGGCACATATCCGGACCCGTCGCGCAGCTTGAACCAGCCCGGGGTATTGATCGCCTCCAGCTCGAGCGACGTCCCGGGCTTGAGCCGGCCCACCACGAAACCGCTGTAGGCCGGCGCGGACCGCAGCGGCAGATAGGCACTGCCCACCACCGCGACGACGTCGGCCGCAGGCGGACGCGGCGCCTTCTGGACCGCCGGCGCCAGCCGCTTCAGGCCGGTAATCGCGCTGGCATGCAGATAGCCCGGCTGCCCGTCGAGCTGAAACCAGTCCTGGCTGGCCGTCGGCAGCAGGCGGACGTCCGACCGCGCCGCCACCTTCGCCAGGACCGGCGCCCGCAAGGACGGCGCGACGCGCAGGTTGACGCGGCTGTCGATGGTCCGTGCGGCCAACAGCGGGGGGACGTCGATCTGCAGCGGCGGCTGGTTGCGCACCGCCTGGACGATCTGCTCGCGCTCCTGATTCGACGCCAGGCGCCCGCCATCCTGCAGCCGGCGCACCAGCGCCGAGTGTTCGTAGGAGGCGATCGCGAGCACTTCCCGGGTCAGCGTCTCGCAGGGCGCACGCTGCAACACCGAACGCCCGCCGGTATCCTCGGCCCCCTGCTTGACGGCACTGCCCGACCAGCGCAGTTCGATCCGCATCTGGTAGACGCACTGGTCCGCGGAAACACGGCCGGCAACGACATCCAGGCTCGGCTCGACCCGGCGGCCACCGCCGCTGGTCGACACCGCCGGCAGATCCACACCGAAACCCTGCGGCACACGCATCGGACCGGTGCGTACCGATTCTAGGAACGCGACGAGCCCGTCAGGCGGCATGGGCGCTTCCTGCGCCCATGCCACACCCGACAGCATCGCCGCGCAGGACAGAAGTCCCGCTGCGACTTTCATGAGAAAGGTCTCCCCAGACCAACCCGAATTTGAATCAACCGCGTATATCTAATGCTCCGATACTAAGCAGAAAAAGTGCCAGACAACCAGCCCCCTCGCGGGTAAATCCGACCCAATCCGACAGCGCCGTCATCCGATCACCCTCAGTTCAGAGCCGACACCGGCACCACCGGGACGACGACCGAGGACGGATGCTCGGCATTGCTGTCGATACGCAGCACACCCAGAACCTGATCTAGCAGATCGGTCACCGGCGGCAGCCCATGCGGAAAATCGCTGCTGCCGACCGCGATGCGCAGGCTGTGACCGGCCTTGATCACGAAGCTCGACGGGAAGACCTCGATATTGACGAGGGTCGACTCGCCCGGCGCGAACGGCGCCTTCACTTCCTCGGTGAACGGATGCCAGGGCTGGATCATGTCCCTGCCCAGCATGCGGGACCGGCCCGCATCGACCGCCCGCAGCGATACGGTCAGGGTGCCGTTGGTCAGCTCCGTCGAGCCGCCATCCGGATCGACGTCCGTGATGCGCACGGCGACACTGGCATCGGTCGCCAGGGCGCGCGACACCCACAGATCCGCCTGGATCGGACCGTTGACGTAGTAATCCTCATCCATCGGCGGCGTCGTGTAGGTCACCGCACCGAGCAGCGGCAGCTCGTTGATGTTGTTGGCGCCGTCGAAGCAGGGCAGCGGAACCAGCCCCAGCACCCCGGCGGTCCACTGCGCCGAGCTGACCGAGCACAGCCCCTGGACCGGAATCTGCAGCGTGTAGCGCGACGGCTCGTCGGCACCCGGCAACTCGGCGCTCAGGCTGTGGTCGCCGTGCAGATACCAGCGCTCGGTCCGCGCCTGCGGATGCGGCCAGTCCTGCGCCACCACGTAGCGCTCCTCACCTAAGACGTACTGGGTCACGTTCGGCACCGACTCGGCACCGTTGTCCATGCCGCGCAGGTAGCGGTCGAACCACATCAGGGCGATCTGATTGGTGTCCGGAACACCATCGGCCGGCAGGCCGGCGCCGAAGGACGCATCGACATGGGTCCAGGGACCGATCAGCAGCTTGGCCGTCGTGTTCTTCTTGATCACCTCGTACAGCATCGGCTCGCCGCGCTGGAAGATGTCGTGCAGGCCGCCGACGATGAAGGTCGGTACCCGGATCCGGTCCGCGACCTCGATCGGCGAGCGCGTGCGCCAGAATGCGCTGTCGTAGTTCTGCCCGCCGGACCCGAGGATCGCCTGCAGGATCACCGGCACGTCGTAAGTGAGCGTGCCCAGCAGGTGATCGACGAGGACCGGGACCGCCTCCGGCGACGGCTGCGCCGGCACCAGCCCGAGGCCGGTCACCAGGCCCAGCCACAGCGGAATGAAGCCGGCGTTGACCTGCCCGCCGGTGAACACGATGTCGCGATAGGCGTCGCCCATCGGCACCAGCGCGAAGATCGCCTTGTGCGCCGGATGCCGCCAGGCACCGGTGAAGATCTGGGTGATGCCCATGAACGACGGCCCCCAGGTCCCGACCTTGCCGTTGCTCCAGGGCTGCACCGCAACCCAGTCCATGACCTCCTTGTAGTCGAGCTGCTCGCGCTCGCTGAAGATCTCCCAGGTCCCGCCCGAGGTGCCGGTGCCGCGCACGTCGACCGCGACGTGCGCATAGCCGTGCCGGACCAGATCGCTGTTGAACGCGAATCCGTCGACGTAGCCCGACGCACTCTTGTTGTAGCCGGTCTGGGTCAGGACGACCGGCAGCGGGCCTTCGACCGCGTTGCCGTCGGCATCCGCCGGCAGCATCACCTGTGCCGACAGCAACACGCCGTCGCTCATCGGAATGTATTCGGCCGGCAGGCGGACGGTGTTCGGATAGTCGTCGTCTCGCTGGTAGTCGATCCACTTGGCCGCGGCACCGCCGCTGCCCGTCGAACCCGTGCCCGCCGCGTCGTCCGGCGCATCGCCGCTGGTGCAGGCCGCGCCCGCGACCGCCCACGACAGAATCATCAACGGCCACAGCAGGGGCCGCAGTACGCTCGCCATCTTTCTCTCTCCAGTCTTATCGCACGAACCGCAAGCCGCGGACCGTAGCAACGGGACCGGCGTGTCTCATTGGCCGCAGCGCCAGTTGGCGGGCCGGCGGCGTCGACACGGGCTGTAGGCCGAAGATCACATCCTGCGGGTGGGAATGGACGGTCTCGGGCGAGCCGGAGCGGTCATGCCGCCACCGCCCGGCGCCGCAGCATCGTGCCGGACAGCAACACCGCGACCAGAACCAGCGACGCCCAAGTCGCCGGTTCCGGACCGGCCGCGCCGGTGAAGGCCGGCGCGCTGCTGCCATAGGCGGCCGGCGTCACCCCGGCAACCGGCGGCAGCGGCACGTCGGCCTCGCTCGCGCTATCGGGGGCGGCGTTGACGATCTGCTCGGATACCGCGACGAAAGCGGTCCAGCGCGTCACCAGCTTGAAGTCGAGACCCAGCTGCGTCACCTGCTGCCGCACCTTCGCGAGCTGCGGCGGCGTCTCGCCACGCTGCTCGAACCAGCGCGGCGGCAGACTCAGCTCGCGCATCTTCTGGGCGATCGCCGCACGCGCCCACACCAGCCCGACGGCCTCGCCGTCGGCGCGCCCGGCGGCGAGATCGACCGGCAGCATCAGGGTCGCGGCGCGCGTGCCCGCGCGACCGTGGATACGGATGCTGCCTGCGGCCGCTTCGGCGAAACGACCCTGGATCCGGATCGACTGCCCGGCGAACAGATCCGGGATCTGCTGCGGCAGCACCGACGTCACCGGCAGCCCGCCCCAGTCGATCTCGATGTCGGTCAGCACCGGCGACTGCAGACGGTCGCTGAGTTCGGCGGCCACCGCGGCGACGTCCTCGGTCGGGTCCATATAGCGGGTGAAGCCACGCCCGACGCGGCCGACTTCGTCGAGCAGGAAGCGGTTGACCCCGGCGCCGACGCCGAACGCATAGACCCGGGCGTCGCCCAGCAGCTCGCCGACCAGCGACAGGATCTCGTAGTCGTTGCCGATGTAGCCGTCGGTCAGAAAGGTGACGACGCGTTTGACCCCCGGCGCCGGCGGCGTCTCCAGGGCCTGGCGGATGCCGGACGCCATCATCGTGCCGCCCATGCCGCGCAGCGCGTCGACGTAGCGCAGCCCCGCGGCGATGTTGTCGGGTGTCGCCGCCCGCGGCGTGCGGCTGAATTCGGTCGCGCGGTCGCTGAAGCGGATGATGCGGAAGCTGTCGGTGGGCCGCAGCTTGCGCAGCGCCTGACGCATGAACGCCTTGCTCGCGTCCATCGGCAACCCCGACATCGACCCCGAGCAGTCGAGCAGGAACACCATCTCGCGCGGACTGATGTCGGCGTCGTCCGGTGCCGCCGGCGGCTCGATCAGCAACGAGAAGAATCCGCCGCGCGCATCTCGCTGCACCAGCAGACCCGCGGCGTTGGCGGTACCGGACAGGGCATAGCGCAGCACGAAATCACGGTTGTCGATGGTCCGCCCGGCATCCAGGCCGACGTGCCAGAGGCCGGCGCTGTCGACCGTCGTCGCCAGCGCATGGGTCCGGCTCGACACCGCGCGGATCGGCAGGGCCGAATGCAGATCCACCTGCACGGAAACCCGATCCTCATCGATCCGGGGCGGCAGCTCCAGACCGAACACCGGCGGATAGGGCACCGGCGCGTCGAGCTGCCAGCGACCCGGGATCGACTCCCCGACTGCCGGAGCGGCGTCCGGCGGCGGCGCGGCGTCATCGCGCGGATTGAAGCGCGGCCCGACCACCAGCGGCAGCACCAGCTCGTACTCGCCGTCGACCTTCGGCACGGTCTGCACATAGCGCAGGGTCACGGTGACCGGCAGGCCCGGCATCAGATTCGCGATCTGCTGGGTGAACATGTTGGGGCGCTGCTGTTTGAGCAGCGCGGCCGCGCGACCTTCCGACTTGGCCCGCTCGAACGTCCGCTGCGCCTGCTCGACCTCCTGGATCTGCGCGCGGACGCGTTCGCCGCCGACGTCCATCCACATCTCGTACACCGCCGCTCCGGCGTTGAGCGGAAACAGATAGCGCGCGTGCAGCGCCTGCCCGGAGGGATTGGCGAAGGTCTGCACCACCGTCACCGTCGCGAGGTCCCCGCGAATGTCGGCATGGATGTCGCTCCTGAGGCTGGGCAACACGACGCTGCGACCGTCGATCTCGGCCTCGATGCTGCCGGCCAGGACCGGCGGCTCGCCGGCACGGGCCAGCGCCAACGGCAACAGGAACAGCAGCAGGACGAAGCCGCCGAAGAACAAGGTGCGATTGAGCAGGGAATGGGTCATGTCGGAACTCCGGTGATCGGCAAAGAGAAGTGCATGGGAACGATCAGCGCGCAGCCGCAACCCGGAACCGGGCGTGGCCCGGCGCCGCCGCCGGCAGGTCGTAGGCACGCAGCAGGGCGCTGTCCCAGTCGGCGCGAACGTCGGCGTCCAGCGTCCACGGCGTCACCCGCTGCAACTGGGTCCAGGTCGCGCCGGGTGCCCGCAGCCAGCGCCACACCGCCTCCGCGACGCTGGCGGCGACCTCGCCGCGATCGGACACATACGAGACCGCGACCCGCCATACCCGCCCCTGCGGATCGACGCTGCGGTACAGCGCGGTCGGCAGGCCGGCACCGCCGGCGAAATCCAGCCCGACGTAGTCGACGCGATGGCCGGCCCCGCGCAGACATTCGTCCGGCGCGTGCAGATGGCGCAGCGGCGCAGCGGTCGAGACCGCAAGCAGGCCGAACGGACCGTAGCCGGCCTTGACGGCGGCACCGCCGTATTGCGCGAAGTAGCGCCGCTCGACCTCGGACAGTGCCTGGGCCTCGGCGGGGTAGGCGCCGATGCGCGCTGGCAGGGCGATCGCATCGACCGCACGCGAGACGTCGACCGGCCGGGCCGGCGCGGACACTGCGCCGAGCGCGACCAGCAGGAAGCCGATCGAGGCGAATACCGTGGGCCGCCCCCGCGCCGCGGTCGCCGGATCGCGGTCCGGCGGCAACCGCTGCACTCGTTCCGGGAGAGCGGCGCGGCAACCGACGTGCCGCGCCCACGCCAGCAGCGGCAACAGCGCCAGGCCCTGCGTCGCCAGGCCCGGCAGCGCGTGCCAGGCCCCCGACATCCAGTCGACCGCCGGCCAGTACGCCAGGCCCAGGGCCAGCAGGGCGATCCTCAGCACGTTGGCGAGCAGGGCGCCCCCGAGCGCCAGCGCCACGCCGGCCACGGTCTGGCGGCAGTCCGGGCGGACCAGCGCGGCAAGCCCGATGAAGACCGTGAGCACCAGGGTCAGGCCGCGCGCGCCAGAGCACGGCAGGTCGACCAGAACGTCCTGGCCGGCGATCAGGATGCGCGTGCCGGCGCAGTGGACGTCGGCGGCGACACGGCCGAGCAGGGCGCAGGCGCCGTCTGCGGAAAGCTGCTGCAATCCGAATCCGACCAGACGCTGCACCACCCGCTCCAGCGGCAACGAGAACGCGAACAGCAGCGACAGCCACAGCGGCGAAACCGCGCGCCGGCGCTGGTGCAGGCCCGCCAGCGTCGCCAGCGCGTAGACGTCCAGCGTCAGGGTCAGAGCCCCGATCACGTTGACCCGCAACAGCTGGCCAAGCAGGCGGATCAGGGCGCTGACGATCAGCAGCACATAGGCGTAGCGACGGTTCTGGTCGCTGCCCGGCTGCTGCTCGCTGCTGTACGACCACAGGCCCAGCCCCAGCACCGCCAGCGCCACCCACAGGCCCTGCGGGTTGTACGCCGCGTCGGTCCAGCTCGCGATCAGCCACAACAGCGGCGCGACGGCCAGCACCGCCGCTCCTGCAACCAGCAACAGCAACGGAAGGTGCTGAACGAGACGTTGAACGGGGGTCCCCACGGCCGGCTCCGGAACGATGACGATGGCGCCAGTCTCGGCCCCCACGGTGCAGTGGCGACGGCAAGGCTGTGCAGCTTCTGCGGAATGTCGTGCAGATTCGGTGCAGATCCGCGCCGCGACGACCGGCGCTGCTAAGCTGATCCGGCATTCAGGAGGACGCTTGCGTGGCCAAGATTCTGGTGGTGGACGACGACGCCAACATCCGCGAGGTGGTGTGCTTCGCGTTGCACAAGGCCGGCTATTCGACCTGCGTCGCCGACAACGGCGAGCAGGCGCTGCAGCGTTTCGCCAGCGAGGCCCCGGATCTGCTCGTGCTCGATATCCTGATGCCCGAACTCGATGGCACCGAAGTCTGTCGGCGACTGCGCGCCGACCCGCGCAATGCGGCGGTGCCGATCATCTTCCTCAGCTCCAAGGACGACGAGATCGACCGGGTCGTCGGCCTCGAACTCGGCGGCGACGACTATCTCGCCAAGCCGTTCTCGCCACGCGAACTGGTTGCGCGGGTTCGCGCGCGCCTGCGCGCGCTGCAGGCCGGCAACGCGGCGCTGCCGCAGCGGCTGCAGCACGGCCGACTGGCGCTGGACCCCGAGCGCTACCAGGCCTGGTGGGACCGGCAGGCGCTGGAGCTGACCCCGACCGAATTCGGCATCCTGCGCACCCTGCTGGCCCGGCCCGGCAAGGTCTGCACCCGCGATCACCTGATGAACGAGGCCTACGAACTCAACCGCATCGTCAGCGACCGCACCATCGACAGCCACCTGCGCCGGGTCCGCGCCAAGCTGGTCGACGCCGGCGACAGCGGCGACGCGATCGAGACCGTGCACGGCGTCGGCTACAAGCTGGGACCGTGCACGTGAAAACGCCGCGCGTGCGTCTGCGCACGGTCCTGCTGCTGATCAACCTGGTGATCCTGCTGCTGCCGCTGGGCGGTATCACCTGGCTGCGCCTGTACGAAAGCGCGCTGATCCGCCAGACCGAGTCCGAACTGATCGCGCAGAGCGCGTTCATCGAAGCGGCCTACCTCAGCGCCTTCGAGCGCCTCGCGCCGCGCGCGGCCCGGGACCGCTACGGCCTGCCCGCAACCGCACCGCCCCCGCCGCGCGACCCGCAGGGCCGCTGGCGCCCGCGCTGGCCGGTGCTCGATCTGGCGACCGATCCGGTCTGGCCACGGCCGGACGACGCCGCAGCGAGCGCACGAACCGCCGACCCGATCGCCCGGCGCATCGGCGCCGAGCTGACGCCGGTATTGCGCGCCGCCCAGCACATCACCCTCGCCGGCATGCGGGTCGTCGACATCAACGGCACCATCGTCGCGTCCACCGGCGACGGCGCGCGTGACGACATCGGGCTGTCGCTGGGACAGCTCGAGGAGGTCCGCACCGCGCTCACCGGCGCCTCGGTCAGCCGCATGCGCTGGCGCCAGTCCGACGCGCCGCCGCCGCCGCTGGACTCGATCTCGCGCGGCACCCGGATACGGGTCTACGTCGCCGAGCCGATCGAGCGCAACGGGCGAGTGCTCGGCGCGACGCTGCTGATCCGCACGCCCGCCAACATCAAGCAGGCGATCTACGGCAAGCGCGAACCGCTGCTGCGGGCCGGCATCGGCCTTGTCGCGCTGGTGGTGGTGCTGACCCTGCTCAGCTCGCTGACGATCAGCCGCCCGGTGCGCCGCCTGATCGAACAGACCCGGCGCGCGGCGCGCGGCGAGCGCGGCGCCATCACGCCGTTGCGGCACCCCGGCACCCGCGAGATCGCCGAGCTGTCCGACAACGTCGCGGCGATGGCGCAGACCCTCGAGTCCCGCGCGCAGTACATCCGCGACTTCGCCGCTCACGTCTCGCACGAATTCAAGACCCCGCTGACCGCGATTCAGGGCGCGGTCGAACTGCTGCGCGACCATGGCGACACGATGTCGGCGGACGAACGCATCCGCTTTCTCGACATCCTCGCCGCCGACACGACGCGCCTGGAGCGGCTGGTCCGACGCCTGCTCGAGCTCGCGCGCGCCGACATGATGCAGGCGGGCGCCGAACATTCCGACCTTGGCGCAGTCGCCGCTCGGGTGGCACAGCGCTACCGGGCGCTCGGCCTGCCGGTCGAAGTGGCCGGCGACCCCGGCCTCGCCGTCGCCATCGGCGACGAGCTGCTCGACTCGATCCTCAGCAGCCTGCTCGACAACGTCCGCCAGCACGGCGGCGACGGCGTGAAGGTCGAACTCCGCCATCTGCCGGGCGACACGCCCGGAACTGCCGAACTGCACGTGATCGACGACGGCGCCGGCATCTCCGCCGCCAATCGCCAGCGCATCTTCGAGCCTTTCTTCACCACCGCCCGCGCGCGTGGCAACACCGGCATGGGCCTGGCGATCATCCGCACCCTGCTGCAGACCCACCGCGGCGACATTGCGCTGCTGCCGGCCGCCACGGGCTCGCATTTCCGGATCCGGCTACCGCGCAGCATCGACCCCGAGGGCGCACAGGCCTAGGCAGGGCAGCGGCGGCCTGCGATCATGCGCGCCCTTCGCACCCCGACGCCGCATTCAGCAGGGGAGAACCCGTGCCCACACCCACCACCGCCCGCCATCCGACCAACGTCCGTTCGATCGCCGCCGTCGCCGTCAGCCACGTGCTGCAGGGCCGCAACCTGGACGAGGCCCTGCGCCCCGCGGAACGCCTGAAGATTCCGGCCGATGCGGCGATGGCCCGACTGCTCGCCTACGGCGTGCTGCGCGATCTGAGCGCGCTGCAGTGGTTGGCCGGCCGTCTCCTCGACAAGACGCTGGCCGCCGAGGACAACGTCCTGACCCTGATCCTGGTCGGCCTGTACCAGCTGCGCACCCTGAAGACGCCGCCGCATGCCGCGATCAACGAAACGGTCGATGCGCTGGAGCGCCTGCGCAAGCCGCAGATGCGCGGTGTGGTCAATGCGATCCTGCGCCGCTACACCCGCGAGGCGGCCAAGCTCGAGGCCACGCTGCCGAAGGCGCCGGCGACACGCTGTTCGCATCCGGCGTGGCTGGTCGAGCGGATCAAGGCCGACTGGCCGACCCGGTGGGAAGCGATCCTGCTCGCCAACAACGAACCCGGCCCGCTGACGCTGCGCGTCAATCGCCGGCGCATGCCGCGCGACGAATATCTGAAGCGCCTGCAGGAAATGAGCATCGGCGCAGCGCCGGTGGCCGCCGCGCCCGACGCGGTGACTCTGGCCGAGCCACGTGCGGTCGCGCGCATTCCCGGCTTCAACAGCGGCCAGGTCTCGGTGCAGGACGCCTCGGCGCAACTCGCCGCCGACCTGATGGACCTGAAGGACGGCCTGCGCGTCCTTGACGCCTGCGCGGCGCCGGGCGGCAAGACCGCGCACATGCTCGAGCGCGCCGATGTCGACGTCACCGCGCTCGACGTCGACAGCACCCGCCTGCTGCGCATCGACGAGAATCTGCAGCGCCTGAAGCTGAAGGCACGTGTCGTCGTCGGCGATGCCGGCGAGCCGGCACGCTGGTGGGACCGACACAAGTACGATCGCATCCTGCTCGATGCGCCCTGCTCCGGCACCGGCGTGATCCGCCGTCACCCGGACATCAAGTGGCTGCGCCGTGACAGCGACATCGAGAACCTCCAGCGCCAGCAACTGCGCCTGCTCAAGGCGTTGTGGCCGTTGCTCAAACCCGGCGGCCGCCTGGTCTACGCGACCTGCTCGATCCTGCGCGACGAGGGCGACGAGGTGGTCAAGCGCTTCCGCTTGCTGCACGCCGATGCACAGCAGCAGCGCATCGACGCCGACTGGGGCGAGGCCACCGATCACGGGCGCCGCCTGGCGCCGGGCGGCGCTCACGACGGCTTCTATTACGCGGTACTGGGCAAGCGCTAGACGGTCCCGGACACCCGCTGGCTGCACGCCCCGCCGGCACCCGCTCCCCGCGCGCTGAAACTTGCGGCATGTCGCATTCGCGCCCCCAAGGCCGTTGTATAAGGGCAGCCTCGCGCAAGCGCGCGAGCCGTCCCGACTCCGGAGCCGCCCCCGACATGAAGCCGCTGAAGTGGATGCCCAAGCTGATCCCGGGCCTGATCGCCCTGTCCCTGTGCGCACCGCAGGCGGCGACAGCGGCCGATGACGGATCCGCGATTCTGGTCCTGGATGCCTCCGGCTCGATGTGGGGGCAACTGCAGGGCAGGACCAAAATCGAGCTGGCGCGCGACGCGGTCGACGGCATGCTGGAGCAATGGCCGGCGACGCAGGCGCTGGGCCTGATCGCCTACGGCCATCGCCGCAAGGGCGACTGCGAGGACATCGAAGTACTGCGGCCGGCCGACGGCTTCGACGCCGCGGCGATCCGGCAGCAGGTCGGGGCGCTGACGCCGAAGGGCATGACACCGATCAGCGCCGCGGTCCGCCTGGCCGCCGGGCAGCTCAAGTACACCGAGCACAAGGCTACGGTCATTCTGGTCAGCGACGGCGAGGAAACCTGCGACGCCGATCCCTGCGCGCTCGGCACCGAGCTGGAGAGACTCGGCGTCGACTTCACCACCCACGTCATCGGTTTCGACCTGCCCGAGGGCAAGGCCCGCGAACAGCTGCAGTGCCTGGCGAAGAACACCGGCGGCGAGTATTTCGAAGCCCGCGATGCCGGTGAACTGACCAAGGCGATCAGCGAAGCCGTCAGCGTCAGCACCACGCCGGGACCGGCGCCGGCCAGCGTCCGGACCGAAGGCCCGGCAGTGATCGCCAAACCGGTCGAGGTGCACTGGACCGGCCCCGGCGAGACCGGCGACTACCTCGCCTTCGCCGATCCGCAGAAGCAAGGCGCCAATGCCTGGGGCGAGACCATGGTGCGCATCCCTGCGTCCAAGGACGGCGCCGGCGAAGGCGGCCCGTCGGGCGTGCTGAAACTCGACGCGCCGGCCCACCCGGGGACCTATGAGCTGCGCTACGTCAGCGCCACGCGCGAACCGTCGGTGCTCGCGAAAACCCTGGTCGAAGTGGGTGACGATGCGGCGGTGATCGAAGCGCCGGACACGGCGACGGCCGGCGGCAACATCGCCGTCACCGCGCGCGGCCCGGTCGGCGACCGTCACTGGATCGGCTTCGCCCCCGCCGGCAGCGCCCCCGGCACCTACCTCGCCGGCCACTATGCCCGCCCGGACGCTCCGGTATCGACGCTCGATCTGGCGGTCCCGGCCGAGCCGGGGCCGTACGAGCTGCGCTACGTCCTCAACGAAGGCGAGCGGGTGCTCGGCAGCCGGCCGATCACCGTGGTCGCGGCGCAGACGACCGTGCAGGGACCGGCCACGGTGATGGCCGGAGACCGCGTCACCATCACCGCCAGCGGGCCCAGCAGCGACCGGCACTGGATCGGCTTCGCGCCGGCCGGCAGCGGCGCCGGCGCCTACGTCGGCGGTGCCTACGACCGCCCGGGCGGCGCCCGGTCGACCCTGCGCATCGGCACGCCGAAGACGCCGGGCGCCTACGAATACCGCTACGTGCTCGACGAGGGCGTCAGCATCGCCGCGTCGCAGCCGGTCACCGTGATCCCGGCAACGGCGACGCTGCAGCCGCCGGCGGCGATTGGCATCTCGCAGGCCATCACCGTGACCTTCGAAGGCCCGCATGGCGACGGCAACTGGATCGGCTTCGTCCCGGCCGGCGGCGACGGCAGCGAGTACGCGGGCTGGAGCTACGTCCCGGCCGAGGGCGACGCGGTCGAGCTGCAGAGCCCGGATACCGCGGGCGCCTGGGATCTGGTGTTCGTGGTCGACAATGCGGTGATCGCCCGCCATCCGGTCGTGCTGTCCGCACCCTGAGCGGCGATCGATGCCCTGTATCGACGCCGCATCTGTGACGCAGCCCGCGGACACGGCGCCGGTTCTGTCGCACTCTGCCTGCCGTTCCCGTTGTTAGTAGGGACGGCATGACACCCCGGGCGCCGGGGATCGTCATGCTCCCGATCCGGCGGCAACGCCTTTGCAGACAGCAGGACAACGCGCATGTGGGATTTTGAACTTGGCAAGGCCATCGGCCTGATGGGACGCACGGCACCCTTCATCGGCCTGCGGCTCGTGATCTATTTCGGCATCACCCTGGCCTACGTCGTCGTCACCGGCGGCGGCGGCGGCATCGGCTACATGATCGGCAGCACCGGCGATGCCGAATCGGCCGCCAACGGTGCATTCTGGGGCGCCACCAGCGGCTTCGCGCTGGTATCCGGCGTCCTGTACTTCGCCCGCGAATACCTGCTGTACATGGTCAAGGCCGGACACATCGCCGTGCTGGTGCCGCTGCTCGACGGCCAGGAGATTCCGGAGGGCCGCAACCAGATCAGCCACGCGACCCAGGTGGTGAAAACGCGCTTCGTCGAGTCCTCGGTCCTGTTCGGCGTCGACCAGCTGATCAAGGGCATCCTGCGCGCGTTCAATCGTACGGTGCTGACGATCAGCAGCTTCCTGCCGATCCCGGCGCTGCAGAACGTGATGAAGTTCGTCACCGCGGTGATCAACATGTCGCTGACCTATGTCGACGAAGTGATCCTCGCGTACAACATCCGCACCCGGCAGGAGAATCCCTGGGCCGGCGCGCGCGACGGCGTCGTGCTCTACGCGCAGAATTACAAGAACCTGCTGAAGAACGCGCTGTGGCTGACCGTGTTCGTGTGGCTGCTGACGCTGCTGATCTTCATCGTGATCTTCGCGCCGGTCGCGGCGCTGGTCGCGCTGTTCCCCGGCACGGCCGGTTTCTGGACCTTCGCGATCACCGCGATCACCGCGTATGCGTTCAAGGCCGCGCTGATCGATCCGATCGCGATGACCTGCCTGATGCAGGCCTACTTCAAGGCGACCGAAGGGCAGACACCGCGCGAGGACTGGGCGGACAAGCTGAACTCGGCATCGGGCAAGTTCAAGGAACTCGGCGACAAGGCGATGGCGTTCGCCGGCAACCGCTTCGGCAGCAAGGCGCCGACTCCGGCCGAACCGACGACGACCGCCTGAGAGACCACGGCCGGCGGGTCGACTTCCAGGAGGATGCCCGGGGGGGCATTCGGGAGGGATGGGGGCCGGGTCCTCAGGACCCGGCCCTTGTCTTGTCAGGCCAGGCGCGTGCCCAGCGGCACCTCACCGTCCGGCACGCACAGCACCACCTTGCCCTCGGCGTCGTGAAAACCGGTCACGAGGCACTCGGACATCAGCGGCCCGATCTGCTTCTTCGGAAAATTGACGACGGCAACGACCAGACGCCCGACCAGCTGTTCCGGCGTGTAGTGCCCGGTGATCTGCGCGCTGGATTGCCGCGTGCCGACTTCGGGACCGAAATCCACTTTCAGCACATACGCCGGTTTGCGCGCCTCGGCGAACACGCGCGCATCGAGCACGCGCCCGACACGCAGTTCAACCTTCGCGAAGTCGTTCCAGGCGATCGTCTCCATGCCGCGCTCCGAATGGTCCGGCGCGCATTGTGCACAGCCACCCCGTGACGGACCAGGCGTCCTGACCGCAACCGCAACGCGCCACGCGCTGCCGGGGGTAAAAAAAGCACGCGCCTTCCGGTCGCCCCCACGGCCGGAAGGCGCGCGCTATGGCACCGAAGCCCGCCCCAGATTGCCGTCCTGGTCGTAGACGCGGATTTCGGCGGTCTCCCCCGCCCCCAGGTTCTGACTGCTTTCACTCAAGTTCGCGCTGCAGGCGCTACCGTCCTCGGTGCACTGCGCCGCGACGATGCGTGCGTTGCCGTCGCCGTCGGTGACAACGACTTCGGCGCGCGCCAGACGCCCATGCTGCGCCCACGGCCGGAAGCTGCAGGTATCGCAGATGCGCGGGTCTTCGTTGTCGGACACGAACGGGAACGGACTGTCGTTCTCGCTGCGCGGATAGGCGATCGCCGGCACCGTGAAGCTCACCGTGTCGCCGCTGACGCTGGCGGCGTCGATCGCAATGCCGTCCCACACCGACACCGCGAACGGATCGGAGCAGAACGCATACGGCGTGAAGTCCAAGGACTGGCGGATGCGCCCCTCCACGCAGAACCGGTAGGTCCCCGGCGGGGTGCTGGCGAGGCGCGACGGAAACGCGCTGTAGGCCTCGAAGCGCGCGGTCCAGATCCATTCCTGCAGACCGACATAGGTGCGCAGCACGCCGGGCACGCCGTCCGGGAACTCGACGCGCACCGGCACCTCGCCGCTCTGGTCGGCGTAGGGCTGCCACTGCCCGGATTCATCCTGGCGCTCGACGCGCACACGCGGGTTGTCGGCCGCGGTCGAACCGCCACGCCAGACGAAGTGCGCGGCCGCAAAGCGCGTGATGTCCTGCGGCTGCGTGATCGGCTCGGCATCACCGGCATCGTTGGGCATCGCCGACTGCCACGTTTCGTAGGCCGCGCCGCTGGTCGCGCCGATCGTCATCGACACGGTCTGCTGGCGCAGCTCGTCGACGGCCGCCAGCGGATCGAGCAGTTCACCGGACAGTGCCGGACCGCCCTGCAGGTTCGCGGCCATGCGCACCAGGCGCGTGACCATGTAGTCCGCCGTGTGCGCGCCGTAGCTGGTCAGTGCCTTGCGGTAGCTGTCGCGGCTCATGTACTCGCGATAGCTGACGGTGTAGCCGTTGTAATCGCCGGCGTGGCCGACGCCGACGGCAAGCTTGTAGCCAGGCACCCCGAGGTCCTGGATCTCTTCCTTGGTGAAGTTGCCCCACAGCGCGGCGAGGTCGTCGCTCTCGGTATTGGCGGCCAGCGCGTTCTCGGGCGCGTCCCAGCCGCGTGCGTCGTTGTGCACCTGCGCGCGCATATGTGCGATCGCGTCCGGGTCGAAGTTGTCGCCGGGAATCCGGTCGGCGTTGTTTTCCGGATCATTGGGATCGAAGTAGGTGGCCTGCAGCGCGCAGGCCGGCGCGTAGGCCGGGTCGTCGCGATAGTCCGGCAGCAGACAGGCCCAGTCGAAACCGTCGTAGATGTCGCCGGCGGTGTCGTTGAGCCGCGATTCCAGATTCAGGATCAGGTCCGATTGCGCCTCGCAGGCGCAGGACGCCAGCAGGATGTCGCCGATGCGCAGCGCCTGCAGCTTCAGCCGCAGGTTCTCCTCGACCACGCCGACCGCCGGCGCATCGTAGTGATCCGGCAGCGGTATGCCCTCGGCCTGCTGGGTCGTGAACAGCCGCGCGGTGACGCCGGTCAGTTCGTTGTCGCCTGGGAAGCCGAGGCGATAGCAGTCCGGCAGGCCCAGCGCCGGGACGCCGGGATCACCGCCGACCGTGGTTGCGGTCACGCAGTTGGAAACGCTCGGATACGGGTGCGAGACCGGGCCCGGCGTCCACACCGTCAGCATGTCGACGTCGAAGTCCGCGGTGTACGGGATCAGCGCGTCGCCGGCGCCGATCGCGGTCCAGGCCCTGACGATGTCGTCGGCCAGAAAGCGCACGTTGCGCTCGGTCTGCACGTAACCCTCGTGCGCCCAGTCGCGCAGCACGCCTTCGCCGAAGGCGCAGTCGTCGGATTCCGGCGCTTCGGCGTCGGACGGCCAGCGCCCGCAGACGCTGGCATCGTCGGCCAGCAGTTCGGCGTCGTCGCCGCTGCTCTCGGCACTGCCGACATCCCCTTGACTGAACACCAGCGGCGCACCGGTCTCGCGCTCGACCATGCGCTCCAGCGGCCCGAGGAAATCGGCGCTGTGCAGGTCGTGCGGATCCAGACTCTCCGGATGCTCGCCCCAGTTGATCCAGGTTGCCAGCGGCTGCGGGTGCGCCGGATCGCTGAGGTCATCGAAGCGCAGCACGACCAGACCGTGGTCGTTGTATTCGAGCGGATAGCCGGCCGGGGTACCGTCGTCGGCCGTCGCCGTGCGGACGATGTTGCCCTTGTAGGCGCGGTGTCGGACCTGCGTCGCGCCCATGCGTGCCGGCTTCAGGTTGGCCGCCGCGATCTCGATCGCCTCGGCCATCCTGCGTGCCTGGTTCTCGAAGAAGCGCGCATCGAACACATCCTGGAACAGGAACAGACCGACCGCCAGGGTCGAGGCATAGGCCGAGCTGTGGTTGTGGGTGACGTGATAGAGAATCTGCTCGTAGCCGACGCCGGAGTCACCCTGGTCGAGCAGCTGGCCGACTCGGCGCAGCAGCATGTCCTGCGCCAGATAGTTGTCGGTCTTCAGCAGTGCGACGCGTTGACCGGTGTTGCCCTCGATGACGATCGCGCGCGCGCTCAGCCGCGACTGCACCCCGTAGCTGGCGTGCTTGAGCTTGTGCGTCAGGAACGGGTCGACGTCGTTGCCGGCAACGGCGCCGAAGGTGTCGGTCGCGTAGTCGCAGTACTGGCCGGCGCAGTAGCCGACGTCCGGCGTCATGTCGACGATACCGACACCGACGCGCACCGCGCTGCTGGCCTCGGGCGTGCCGGCGACGCCGTCTTCGACCTGCGGTGGCGTCGATCTGCCGCAGCCGGCCAGCGACAGCAGCAGGACCAGCGCGAGTTCGCGGCGCATCACGGCAGCGGCGTCACCACCGCCTGCAGCGGGAAGCGCGCGACGTTGGCATACGGTTCAGCGACGTTCTGCGGCTGCGCCGTCGGCGCGATGAACTGCCACTGCTCGCCGTCGATCTCGGTCGCGGTCAGCGGCGTGAACGCGTTGTCGGAGTCGTGGGTCACGAAGAAGTGCAGCCCGTGCGCCGCGTGCGCGCCCTGGCGCTGGTCGCAGCGCAGATCGTCGTAGCTCAGATCGGGCGCGGCACCGGCGTCCCGCGCCAGCGCGACATAGGCGTTGCGCACCTTGTCGCTGCCCGAGTCGTCGCCGGGATACGGGCGCGGCACCGGATCGTCGCCGGTGCCGTCGTCGAGGCAGGCGTCGTCGCGGTAGTACGGCACCACCAGCGGATTGAGCAGCGTGGTCGCGCCGCGCAGCAGGAAGGTGTAGACCAGCGAACCGCCGTCACCCTTGGCCGAGACCTGTTCCCAGTTGTCGAAGGCCAGCGGCGGATTGAAGGTCGGGTCCGGCACGTCGACGAAGGCCGGGCAGCGGCCGTCCGCGTTCGGCGGCACCACGCCGTCGGAAGACGGGCAGAAGCCGAACAGCGGCACGAAACCGTCGACGTTGCCGACGTCGTCGTTGATCCCGTCGATCGGCACGCCCTGTGGTCGCAGCAGGGTGTAGTAGCGCCCACCGGCGACACCTGCCGAGGCTTCCTCCGCGGTCGGCACCATCGCCGAACGGTTGTAGTCCCAGGACGTGTACAGGCCGTCCGGTGGAATCGGGTGAACGCGCACGCGGTAGCGGTAGGCGATCGCGTCCCGATAGAAGGTCTCGGTCTTGGTGACGTTGGTGCCGGAATCCGCGCCCCAGGTCTCGCGGATGCAGCGCACCGGTCCGCAACGCTCGCCGAGCAGGCTGGCGTTGCCCTCCCAGTTGACCTGTTCGTCCTCGAAGCCGACCAGCGAGATCACCGAGTCCGGCGACTGCTGGAAGGCACGCCCCTTCCAGCGGTCGATCAGGTCGGGCCGGCCCTGCCAGTAGGCGTCGCCGCCCGCGGTCTCGCCCGGTGCGCGGATGCGCAGGTCGCGCACCATCCAGCGGCCGCTGGACTGCCAGCGATACTGGTCGGTGCTGACGGTGACCGCATCCCGTGGGAACCGGTCGCTGGACGGACACTGATAGCGACCGCTGGCGACGTCGAAGCTGCAGGCGGCGGCGTCGCCGTGATACTGCGCGAGGCTGTCGACGCAGACCGTGCCGGTGAGGTTGGCGCCGTAGTTGGTATTGGAGGTGCCGAGCTTCTCCGGATCGTCGTCGGCAAAGCGGCGACGGTCGATCCATTCGTCAGCGTCGGCCGCGCGTGCGTAGCGGACGTAGGTCTGACGATCGCGGAAGCTCGAACCGCCGGCCTTGCGGAACAGATAGACGAAGCGCTGCGTCGACGGGTCCAGCGGATCGACCAGCGCGACCTGCTGGCCGGCGCCGTCGACCCCGTCCGGGGTGGAGCCCACCGGCGCGAGTTCGCCGGCATCCGCGGCCATGAACACGATCTCGTCGTCGGCATCGAGGCCGGCGATCGGATCCGGTGTCGGCACGGCCACGCCCTCGTTGACGCCGTTGTCGGCGGCGTCGCCGTCGTAGGCCTTGCTGCAGGTGCCCTGGGTCATACCCCAGGCCTCGGTGTCCCAGACGTACGACAGCTCGGAATCGGTCCCGGAATAGATCGAGAAGGTGCTGTTGCCGTTGGCGAGGAAGTAGGGCATGCGCTCGTCGACCTGCACCGGGATCTCATGCCAGGCGTCGCCGGACCACGCGTAGGCGGCGATCTCGTCGACCGGCGTGCCGCCTGGCGCCGGCAGGCCCGCCAGCGGATAGAGCAGGGTGCCGTTGTGCGCGTCGCGGACCGGCTCGCTGTTGGGAACGAGGTTGCGCAGCTGTTCGAGGATCGGATCGCAGGCGGCGTCGAACGGATCCGGGCACTGGTCGAGCAGGGCACCGGACGGATACGGGTTGGGCGTCCCGAACGCGGCCGGCACCGACCACGCCGACAGCTGCGCCCCGGTCAGCACCACCGCCTCGACGTCGCGGCGGGCCGACAGCGCCTGCAGCACGGTGCCGGGAATGTCCCGGGCCAGCCCGAGCAGAGCCTCCGGCGAAGCCGCATCGCCGAGCGCGAGCGTATCGGCGGCAAGATCCTCGATCGACGTCTGCAGCGCCTGCTGCGCCGCAACGACGTCGCCGGCCAGGGTCGCGTCGATGACATCGTGGGCATTGGCCGACAACTGCGCGACCAGCGCGGTCACCCCCTCGCCGTACCCCTCGGTGACGCCGCCACCGGCGCTGACGCCCGGGACGTCGCTGATGATCACGCCGGGACAGTTGCCGGCGTCGTCGGTGCCGAAGGTGATCGTCGCCGGATCGATCAGGCGCGCGGTGCTGTCGCCCGGCGCCGCGCTCGCGCGCAGCAGGAAGTGCGACATCTGGCAGCGCGCCTGCGCGTCCCGGCGCGGACATTCGTGCGGGTCGTCGCCGGCGGCGTCACCCGGCGGCAGGTTGCCGATCGGCGGCGCCGCGGTATGCGCGCCATCGCAGCGGGTCGCGAGCTGGCTGTCCCAGGGCTCGTCCCAGTACACCAGCGCCGACCCGGCCGCCTGCGCGGCGTTGCCGTAGTCGATCGGCGCCAGCGCATAGAACTCGACGTCGTCCGGATGCCGGTCCGCGCCGATCACGCGACGGCGGTCGACCGGCGCGCCGATGCTGCGTGCCATCACGTCGGCGGTCCACATCGACACCTGATGGTCGCCGAAGGCCGGGTGCAGCAGCACCTCGTTGTCCGGCCCGTCGAGGACGGCGTTGTCACGCAGGTGGGCGACGTAACCGTTGTTCTCGGAGCGGTCCCACAGCATCTGCATCAGCGCGAAGCCGAGGTCGCGGTCCAGATCGTCCGGATACGCCAGATACAGCGGCACCGAGTAGGTCGCGAAATCGGTGCTGCGCGTCAGCAGCGTCGAGTAGTTCATGCCCGGCACGCCGAGCACCCCACGGTTGACGTCCTTGGAAATGGCGACCAGCGCGCCGCCGAGAATGCCACCCTGCGAGTTGCCGTGATAGAACACCTCGCGGCGGTCAAACACCGGCTGGCCGCCGACCTGGAACAGCGGATCGGCCGCAAACCCCTGCGGGTGGGTCAGCAGGCGCGCCAGGAACATCTGGTTGAGCATGCCCTGCTGCGAACCGTCCGGGATCACCGGGAAGTTCGAGAGGTCGAGCAGTACGCTGGCGACGTTGGCCAGGTCACCGCTGGCGAAGCCGAACCAGTCGGCCGCACAGTTGAGGAAGCCATAGACGTTGCCGAAATCGCTGGCCTGGCCGTTGACCTCGCCCTGGCCGCCGAGCAGACCGTGCCCGTACAGGGTCGGACGCACCGGGACGACCTCGGTCGCCAGTTCCATGCTCGCCGCACCGGCCACCGCGGCCCGCGGAATGTCACAGGTGAAGGTGAAGGTCAGATCCCCGAGCGGGTTGCGGTCCGGCAGTCCGTCGCCATAGAGGCTGCCGAGCGGATCGGCCGGATTCGGCGCATCGGTGGGATCGTAGAACAGGCGGTTCGGCGGCAGGCTGGCGGAACCGACGATGTCGACGAGATCGCCGCCGAGTCCCAGCACGTCGCACAGCACCGGAACACCGGCGTCGCGGCAGGCGCCGACGAGCTCGCCGGCGACGTCCGGGAACTGCTCGAGCACCGCGTCGAGCTGGGCCTGCAGCTCCGGCTGGCTGTCGAGCGGCGACGGGTCGGCCGGCACCACGTAGCTCGGCACCGTGATCGTGCCCTCGATGCGGCGCACGGTGCGTCCGCTCGGGCCGTCCGGGTTCGGCGTCACCTTGCTGATCTGGTAGCCGGGCGCCTGACCGGCGGGGTAGTCGGCGTCGCCCGGCGCGCTGCCGAGGGCGTCGCCCAACGCCGCGAAGGCATCGTCGCGGATCGCCTTGAGCCGGGCCACGTTGTTGCGGCTGCTGGCGGTGGTGAAGTCCCAGGCCAGGTACAGCCCGGCATTCTCGCGTACGGCGATGCCGGCGGCCTCGAGGACCGGAAACACCTTCTGCTGCAGCTCGGAACAGCGCTCTGCCAGTGGCGGCAACAGCGTCGAGCGCTGGTCGCGGCAGACGCCGAACGCGGCGCCGGCCTCGATCGGCTGGCCGTTGTCGTCGCGCAGATGCTGCAGCACCACCACGTAGCGGTGCGCCTCATCGAAGTTCCGGGCCGGGCGGATGATCAGCGCCGGACGCTTGCCGTTCGGCGACAGCGTCGGCTGGTCGCTGAAGCCCGGAATCAGCTTGCCGGCGTTGAGGTCGATCTCGGCCCAGACCAGATGCCGCACCGGCACCGGGTACGGCGCGTCGATCGGCCCGGTGTCGAGCACGATGACCTGCGCGTCCGGATCCGCGTAGCGACTCAGATCGGTCAGCGGCACCGCGCCGGCGACCGGCCCCAGCGGCTGGCCTTCGGCGTCCTTGACCGTGCCGAGTCCGGGCACGTAGGTCAGGATTATCTGTCCGGGCGAAAAGCCGTCGTTGCGGTTCCACTCGGTCGGATCGATCGGCTTGCCGGCGATGTTGCGTGGCATCGCCAGCGGATTGAAGTCGATGCGCAGCCCGGTGCCGCCGGCCGCCTGCGACTGCGGACTGCCGTCCGGCGCCGCCGTGGTGAAGTGATCGTTCGGGAACGGGAACAGGCAGTGCGCCGGATCGAGCATGTCGCAACCGGCCAGCAGCGCCAGCGCCGCGTCGTCAGCCAGATCGGCATCGCCGCCGCCACCGCCGGTGTCCCCGAGCAGGCCGCACAATGCCTCGGGCAGGCCGAGGTCGGCGCAGGGCTGGGCCAGCGGCGTCTGCGGATCGATGAGGTCGCAGAACTCGGCCGGCGCGCCGGCGTCCCGGCAGGTCTGCGCGTAGGCGCTCTGGATCGAGTCGATCCGCAGGGCGATGTCGGTCAGCAGGCAGTCGTGCGCCGCTGGATCGACGCACGCCGCCAGATAGTCCGGCAGATAGGCGCTCGGATCGGCGTCGAACAGCGGGATGTAGCCTTCCATGCGCAGCAGCGGTGCGGTCAGCGGTCCGAGCGAGACGAACTCCTCGTAGCCGGTGAACGGCACGATGAAACCGGCGTCGCCGGTCGGATCGACGTAGCTGAACTCTTCCTCGGGGATGATGTAGCCGAAGGAGTTCTGGGTCAGGCCCAGCAGCATCAGGTCGGCGCCCGGATTGGCGGTGGCGGCGAGCTGCCGGATGAACTGGCCGTAGGTGTTGGTCGCCTCGCCCGGAATCGTCGCGATCTCCAGACCGCCGGCGCCGCCGATGCTGATGCGCGAGACCAGGGTCTCGGCGGTCGGTGCCACCTGGCCGAGTTCGGTGCTGACCTCGCCGAGCGCGTCGCCGAGGACCGGGATCGACGCGACCTCCCGCGGCGTGAAGTCGTAGTAGCGGTTGAACGAGCCGATCAGGCCGCCGCCGACGAACAGCGGATTGGTGACCGGCAGGATCACGGTCTGATGCCGCACCGCCAGTGCCGGATCGAGCGTGCGGAAGCTCAGCGCGCCGGCGAATGCCGCCAGATCGTTGCCGCGGCAGCGCACGCGCTCGTAGGCATCGGGGTCCGGCGTCGTGCACTGCCCGCCGGACGGCGAGGCATCGGCGATCGGTCCGTTGTAATAGAGGCCGACGCCACCGTCCTGCTCCAGCCGTTTCATCGCGCCGAGCACGTAGTCGGCGTGCGGCACCCGCGGATCCTCGTCGATGCTGGTCGGATGCGCGGCGTACTGCAGCACCTGCGCGATCACGCCGCCGTTGGCGTCGACCGCACGCAGCAGGGTCACCGCGTCGTCGGCATCATCGGCGGGATCGACCCGCGGCCGCCGGTAGTTGTTGAAGTCGCTGCTGTGTCCCTGCGCCACCTGCAGCGTGGCCGGCTGCAGGCCGCGCAACGCGGCGAGCGTCGCCTCGCCGGCCTGGGCGTACAGGCGCTCGCGGATCCACTGCTGCGGCACGCCGCCCCACAGGCCCTGCAGATCGGGGCCGGCGTGGCTGTGGGTCTGGCCGAACACGATGTTGTCGGCCTCGACACAGGCGTCGACCGCGCAGCTGGCCTCCACCAGCAGCGCCCGCAACTCGCGCTGGATCACGTTGCCGGCGCCGATGGCGTCGAGCATCACGAACAGCACACGCTGGCCGCCCTGCGCCAGCGCCATGACGCGGACGTAGATGTCCTCGTCGTCGCCGTGTACCTCGCTGTGATGGACCGGCGCTTCGGCCGGCTGGGTCAGGTCGTCGCTGTATGCGGCGAACGGCTCGGGGAAATTCTGGATCGGGTCGATGCCGTAGCCGCCCAGATTGAATTTCTGGGTCTTGGTCCCGACGTACAGACGGGTCTCCTCGATGCCGTCGATCTGCTGCTGCGTCGGCGTCACGCTCTGGCGCGCCGCGCCGACACAGAAACCGTCGACGGCGCAGGCCGGCGCCTTGACCGCGTCGTCGTCGATGATCAGACCGAGGGCGCGGGTGTTCTGCAGCACCGCGTTGACCGGCGCCGACATCACCACGGCGAAGTGTTCATCGCTCTCTTCGGCGACATCGCCATGGACCGTCACCTCGAAACTCTGCTCGGTCTGGCCGGGACTGAAGCTGAGCGTCGCGCTGGCGGCGGCGTAGTCCGTGCCCGCCTCGGCTTCGACGTCGGCGGTCTGCAGCGCGACGCTGACCTCGCGGTTCGACGGCGCCGACAGGCGCACCGTGAACTGCAGGCGCGTATCGAGGAAGTTGCCCTCGGCGACGCTGCCGCCCTCGATGCTCAACGTCGGGTCGGTTGCTGACGCTGCCTGCACGGTCACTTCGACGCGGTCGGTGCCGGCGGCGCCCTGCGCGTCGGTGACGCGCAGCTCGAAGCCGAGCACCGTATCGCTGTCGACCGTCGGCGCGGTGAAGCCCGGCGCGGCGGTGTCCGCACCCTGCAACGTCACCGCCGGCCCCGCGTCCTGCCGCCAGGCGTAGCCGCCGATGTCGCCGTCCGGATCGAAACTGCGGCTGCCGTCGAGACTCACGCTGGCACCGGATGCGACCGCGATGTCGTCGCCGGCGTCGGCGACCGGCGCCTGATTGGCGGTCCCGACATTGCGCACGATGACGGCGACCTCGTCGGGCGGCGACTCGGCCCCGGCATCGTCGGTCACGCGCAGGCTGAACCGCAGCTCGGTATCGGCGTCGACGCCCGGCGCGGTGAACTGCGGCCGCACCGTATCCGCGCCGTCGAGCACGACCTGCGGCCCGGCGACCTGGGTCCAGGCATAACCGGAAAGGCTGCCGTCCGGATCGTGGCTGGCACTGCCGTCGAGCGTCACCCGCGTCCCTTCGTCGGCCTGCTGGTCGGCGCCGGCATCGGCGACCGGAACACGGTTGGCATTGGCCGGCGTCACCACGACGTTGACGTCGTCGCTGCCGTAGGCGCCGCGATCGTCGCTCGCCTGCAGGCGGAACGTCAGTGTCGTCGCCGTCGTCACCGCCGGCGCGGTGAACCGCGCGGTCGGCGTTTGCGCGCCTGCCAGCGTCACCGCCGGTCCGGACAGCTGGGTCCAGCGGTACTCGGTGATGCTGCCGTCCGTATCCTCGGCACTGCCGGCGAGGACGACCTCGGCACCCGGGCTCACCGACTGGTCGGACCCGGCGTCGACCGACGGCGCCGCGTTGCCCTGCGGCCGGTTGGCGACGGTGAGCACGACGTCGTCGCTGGCCTGGTCCCCGTGCGAATCGGTCACCGTGAGCCTGAACCGCAGCCCGGTATCGGCGTTGACCTGCGGTGCGGTGAAATGCGCGCTGGCGCGGTCGGCATCCCGCAGATCGACCGGCAGACCGGCGGTCTGGCGCCAGAAATAGCTGAGCGCTCCACCGTCGGCGGCGCGGCTGGCGCTGCCGTCGAGAACGGCCTCGGCGCCTTCGGCGACACGGCGGTCCGGTCCGGCGGCAGCGGTCAGCTCCTTCGACCCGGACGGGTCGGGATCCGGAGAAGACGGCGCGGACGAGCCGCCGCAGGCGCTGAGCAGGCCCAGTGCGGCACACGCGAGGATGTTGCGGAAACGGGTCGTGGGGCGGGCAAGTGACGCGCGCATCGTGGTGTTTCTCCTTCCAGTCGCAGGCGGAGTCCACACGCACGCTGGCCTCGATCCCGGGCCTGGCGCTTCTCCTCCTGCAAGGTCGATCCCGCACGGCGCGGACGGCAGCCACAACTGCGTGACGCTCGCCCGGCGGGTCGCCTCTATTGATTTGTATGGGGGCTCCGGCCGACCCGGGGGGATCGGCCCGGCCCCGTGTCGCCGGCCCGCGCTGCGGCGGCCGGCGGTCCTGCTGATTCGGCCGGATACGACATCCCGGCAGCGACGCTTGCGGTCGTTGCCGCCGCCCCTGCCGGCCGGCTCCCGGGGCGGACCTCCTCTCCTTGGTCTTGGTCTGATCTGCGTGGATTGTCGAACCGGACCCGGCAGGGGTCTTGACGAAGCCCGCCGTTCTATTAGGAAATCACGCCATCGTGACATCGAATCGCAATATTCCGGCAACGGGCGTGATCGCCGGCCTCTACGCACGGGGCCTGCTCGACCACCTGCGCGAACGCGGCGTCGACCCGGCCCGGCTGTACCCCGCCGCTCGGGTGACCGAACTCGATCAGGCCCAGGGCCACGTCGAGATTCCGCTGGGCGAGTGGATCGGGATGTTCGAGACCGCGATCGACGCGCTGGACGACCCGGCCCTGCCGCTCAAGGCCGGCGCGAGCCTGCGCATGCGCCACCTCGGCGTCCTCGGCCATGTGCTGATGAACAGCGCGACGCTGCAGGAAGTCGCCGCGCAGCTGGCCCGCTACATCCGCCTGCTCGGCCAGATCGGCGAGCCCACCGTCAGCGTGACCGGCAACCGCGTCGAGCTGCTCTGGAACTGGCCCTTCGACACCGCACCCGATACCGCCGTCGCCCAGTTCATGCTCGGCGCACGCGCCAACTTCATGCGCTGGCTGGCGAATCGGCCCGACCTGCGCTTCGACGCGCACCTGCATTTTCCGCGGCCCGCGGACCTGAGCGCCTACGAACGCATCTTCGGCGGCGAGCTGCGTTTCGCCCAGGCGCACAGCAAGATGCTGTTCTCGGCCGACTACCTGCACCTGCCGGTGGTGTCGGCGGACGAGGATCTGCGCCTGCAGTTCGAGGTCGAGGCCGAGCGCGCGTTGCAACAGCTGTCCGGCGAGTCGGCGCTGCTGCGGGAACTCAAGCGCGTACTGATGCGGAACCTGGCCAACGGCCGCGTCTCGATCGACGAGTCGGCGGCGAGCCTGAAGATGTCGCCCCGCACGCTGCAGCGGCGCCTCGGGGAAATCGGCCTGTCGTTCCGCGCCGCGCTGGAACAGGTCCGGCAGGCCCAGGCCCAGGCCCTGCTGCGCGACCCCGGCGTGTCGCTGACCCAGGTCGCGTTCCTGCTCGGCTATACCGAGCAGAGCACCTTCCACAATGCCTTCCGCCGCTGGCTGAACTGCTCGCCCGGTGCCTACCGCAAGCGCCAGCTCGAACCCTGAACCCGCACCACGGCGGTGCGCCGGTCGGGACCCTGCCGCGGAGCCCCTGACGGCGGCCGCAGCGGGGCGGGATCCGCGGCCGAAACCGGCGCCCGAACCAATCTTGCGCTGCAACATCAGCAGGCGTAAGGTGCGCGCCGCATGAAAATCATCATTCTCGGCGCGGGCCAGGTGGGCTCAACGCTGGCGGAGAATCTGGCCAGCGAGCAGAACGATGTCACCGTGGTGGACACCAAGCCGGGCGCGCTCAACGAGCTGCAGGAACGGCTGGACATTCGCACGGTGCACGGTCACGCCTCGCACCCGAGCGTGTTGCGCCAGGCCGGCGCCGACGACGCCGACATGATCATCGCCGTCACCGACAGCGACGAAACCAACATGCTGGCGTGCAAGATCGCCAACACCCTGTTCCATACTCCGACCAAGATCGCCCGTGTCCGCGCGACCGACTATCTGAAGGAGGACGCGCTGTTCGGCGCGGACGCGCTGCCGGTGGACCTGCACATCTCACCCGAGCAGCTGGTCACCGACCTGATCCGGCGCCTGATCGAGTATCCGGGCGCGCTGCAGGTGGTCGACTTCGCCGACGGCAAGGTACGTCTGGTCGGCGTCAAGGCCTACTACGGCGGCCCGCTGGTGTCGCGGCAGCTGCGCGAGCTGCCCGAGCATCTGCCCGGCATCGATGCGCGCGTCGCCGCGATCTACCGGCGCGGCCGCCCGATCATCCCCGAGGGCGACACCGTCATCGAGGCCGAGGACGAGGTGTTCTTCGTCGCCGCGCGCGACCACATTCCGCGGATCATCGCCGAGCTGCGGCGCCTCGACAAACCGGTGCGGCGCGTGATGCTCGCCGGCGGCGGCAACATCGGCCTGCGCCTCGCCCGCGCGCTCGAGAGCAGCAAGATCCAGGTCAAGCTGATCGAACGCGATCGCGCCCGTGCGCGCCTGCTGTCCGAGCAGCTCGAACACACGATCGTCCTCGGCGGCGACGGCGCCGACGAGTCGCTGCTGCGCGAAGAGAACATCGAGGACGTCGACGTCTTCTGCGCCATCACCAACGACGACGAGGCCAACATCCTGTCGGCGATGCTGGCCAAGCGGCTGGGCGCGCGCAAGGCACTGTGCCTGATCAACCGGGTCTCCTATGTCGATCTGGTCGAGGGCGGCAGCATCGACATCGCCATCTCGCCGCAGTCGTCGACGGTGTCGGCGCTGCTCGCGCGCGTGCGCCGCGGCGACGTGGTCAAGGTCCACTCGCTGCGCCGCGGCGCCGCCGAGGCGATCGAGGCGGTGGCCCACGGCGACCGCTACAACTCGCGCGTGGTCGGCCGCAAGCTCGAGGAAATCAAGCTGCCGCCGGGCACGACGATCGGCGCGATCGTCCGCGGCGACGAGGTCATCATCGCCCACCATGACACCCTCATCGAGGCGGAGGACCACGTGATCCTGTTCATCGTCGACAAGCGCCGCGTGAAGGACGTCGAGAAGCTGTTTCAGGTCGGCCTGAACTTCTTCTGATTCCGAAGGCCATGTCGTCCGCGGTCAGCATCAGCCGGCTTCCCTATTCGCGACGCTTCGCCGCGGTTCAGCGGGTCACCGGCATCCTGTTGATGCTGTTCTCGACGACCATGCTGCCGCCGCTGCTGATCAGCTCGACCAGGGCCGAGGGCGTGTCGCAGGCCTTCCTCGAAAGCATGTGGCTGACGCTGACCACCGGCGCGCTGGTGTGGTGGCCGGTGCGGCGCATCGACGCCGAACTCAAGATCCGCGACGGATTTCTCGTCGTCGTGCTGTTCTGGGTGGTGCTGTCGACCTTCGGTGCGATCCCGCTGTTCGGCGCCGATGTCGGCTGGGACAGCTTCACCGACGCGATGTTCGAATCCACCTCCGGCCTCACGACCACGGGCGCGACCGTCGCCACCGGTCTGGACACGATGCCGGCGTCGATCCTGTTCTACCGCGTCCAGCTGCACTGGCTCGGCGGCATGGGCGTGATCGTGCTGGCGGTCGCACTGCTGCCGATGCTGGGCATCGGCGGCATGCAGCTGTTCCGCGCCGAGACGCCGGGGCCGATGAAGGACTCCAAGCTGACGCCCCGCATCGCCAGCACGGCCCGGGCGCTGTGGTTCGTCTATCTGACGCTGACGCTGCTGTGCGCGCTGACCTACTGGCTGCTCGGCATGAGCTTCTTCGACGCGATCTGCCACGCGATGTCGACGATCTCGACCGGCGGATTCTCGACCCACGACGCCAGCATCGGCCATTTCAACAGCGTGCCGATCGAACTGGCGGTGATGTTCTTCATGCTCGTCGGCGGCGTGAACTTCGCGCTGCATTTCATCGCCTTCCGCGGGCGCTCGCCGCTGGCCTACCTGCGTGACGTCGAGTTCCGCACCTATCTGACGGCGATCGGCGTGATCACCGTGCTGGTGACGATTCCGCTGTTGTACTTCGGCACCTACGAAGGCTTCGGCACCGCCTTGCGCAAGGCGCTGTTCCACGTGATCTCCTACGGCACGACCTCGGGGTTCGCGACGGCCGACCCCAGTGCGTGGCCGGTCTACACGCCGATGCTTCTGATGCTCGCGGGGTTCACCGTCGGCTGCGCCGGCTCGACCTCCGGCGGCATCAAGGCGATGCGGCTGGTGGTGTTCATGAAGCAGGTGCTGCGCGAGCTGTACCGGCTGCTGCACCCGAGCGCGACGATCCCGATCAAGCTCGGCGGCAAGAGCCTGCCGGACGACGTGGTCTACGCGATCGGCGCGTTCTTCTCGGTCTACGTCGGCCTGACGGTGATCCTGACCTTCGTGATGATCGGCACCGGCCTGGATCCGGTCACCGCCTTTTCCGCGGTGGCGGCGTGCATCAACAACGAGGGGCCCGGCCTCGGCGAGGTCAGCGCGACGATGGCCAGTGTCAGCGACGTCGGCAAGTGGGTCCTGATCGCGACGATGCTGATGGGCCGCCTCGAGATCTTCACCTTCCTGATCATCTTCACGCCCGCATTCTGGCGCCGTTGAGCCCCGGATCCGGGGCCGGCTGCGGACGCCCCGGCTTGGCCCGCGCGGGCGGGTTTGCTGTAATCCGCAACCCGACCCATCGCCGCCGAGCCTCATGTCCGTCTTCACCAAGGTGTCCCACGCCGAGCTGACCACCTTTCTGCAGCAGTACGCCGTCGGCCCGCTGATCGGCTATCAGGGCATCGGCGAGGGCGTCGAGAACACCAACTATTTCGTCGACACCCGCGACGGGCGCTGGGTGCTGACGCTGTTCGAGCGCCTCAACTACGACGACCTGCCGTTCTTTCTCGGCCTGATGGAACACCTGGCGTCACACGGCCAGCCCTGCGCGATGCCGCTGCATACCCGCCAGGGCGAGTCGCTGACCATGCTCAACGGCAAGCCGGCCGCGCTGGTCCGGCGCCTGACCGGACAGAGCGTGCTGTTCCCGGACCGGGAACAGTGCGAGCAGGTGGGCCGCGCGCTCGCCGACATGCACGTCGTCGGCCAGTCCTACGCGGGACGCTGCGAGAACTCGCGCGGCGTCGCGTGGCGGACCGACACCGGCCGCATGCTGGCGGCACAGACCGACGACGACTCGATCCGCGCGCTGATCGAGGACGAACTCGACGCGCAGTCGCGGCTGGATCTGGCGGCCCTGCCGCAGGGCGTGATCCACGCCGACCTGTTCCGGGACAACGTCCTGTTCGTCGAGGAGCGCCTGACCGGCGTCATCGACTTCTACTACGCCTGCAACGACGCGCTGCTCTACGACCTCGCGGTCACGGTCAACGACTGGTGCTGTGAAACCGACGGCACCCTGAATCCGGCGCGCTGGCAGGCGCTGGTCGGCGCCTACCGCTCGCGCCGCGAGCTCGAACCCGCCGAGCGCGCGGCCTGGCCGATGGTGCTGCGCGCGGCGGCGCTGCGCTTCTGGCTGTCACGCCTGTACGACTGGATGTTCCCGCGCGAAGGCGACGTGGTCCACGTCAAGGACCCGGCGCATTACCGCGCGATCCTGCTGCGGCATCGCGACCACGCACCGCCGCCGCTGGACTGACGCGCGCGTCGGCGCCTACTCGCTGGCGGCGTCGATCGCCTCGTCGAGCTCGTCCTTGCGCTGGTCGTTGGCGTCGAGTGCCGCGTCGACCTTGTCGGCGATCGCATCGCCGGAATAGCCGATCGCCTCGGTATTGCGGATCGAGCGGGTCTCCTCGCGCCCTTCGGCCTTGCCGGCCTGCGGTTCCGGATCCTTCCCGCCACAGGCGCTGAGCAGCGCAGCGGCGAACACCAGCGAACACAACATCTGAAGAATACGCATCGGTCTGTCTCCACCGTCATCGTGTCGGACACCGGCTACAATTCTCCGGTTTGCACACGATGATAAGGGGAGAAGCATGCTCGGGTTGAGCCGCTATCAATGGACCGTTCTGTTCGCAGCGTGGCTGGGATGGGGCTTCGACGTGTTCGACGGCCTGCTGTTCAACTACGTGGCACCGAACTGCGTGCCGACGCTGCTGGGACTGGAGATCGGCTCGCCGGAGGCCAAGCACGCCACCCTGTTCTGGACCGGCCTGCTGACGTCGGTGCTGCTGCTGGGCTGGGCGGTCGGCGGCATCTTCTTCGGGCTGGTCTGCGACCGCATCGGCCGCAAGCGCACGCTGCTGCTGACCATGACGATGTACGCCGTCGGGACCGCCGCCTGCGCCTTCGCGCCGAACATCTGGGTGCTGCTGGCCTGCCGCATCATCGCGTCGCTGGGGATCGGCGGCGAGTGGGCCGCCGGCGCGTCGATGGTGGCCGAGGTGGTGCCCGAGAACAAGCGCGTCACCGCCGGGGCGCTGCTGTACACGTCGGCCCCGATGGGACTGTTCCTGGCCACCTTCGTCAATCTGCAGGTCGCCGGCAACTGGTTCGCCGACCAGCCGGAAGTGTCGTGGCGCTACGTGTTCCTGTTCGGCCTGATCCCGGTCGCCGTCGCGTCGATCGTGCGGGTGTTCCTCAAGGAGCCGGAGCGCTGGACGCGTTCGGCCGGAGCCGCCGCGCCGCCGCGCCTGAGCGAACTGTTCAGCCCGGCGTTCCGGCGCTACACCGTCAGCGGCTTCCTGATGGCGGTGATCGCGCTGCTGACCTGGTGGAGCTGCAACGCCTTCCTGCCGGTCGTGGTGTCACATCTGGCGCAGACCGAGGCCGCCACGCGCGGCCTGGATCGCAGCGCGACGCTGGCGCTGGTCGAGCACTGGAAGTTCATCGCCACCGCCTGCTTCAACCTCGGCGGCCTGGCCGGCACCCTGCTGACGATCCCGATCTCCCAGCACGTCGGCCGCAAGGCGATGTTCGCGCTGTACTTCGGCGCGTCGGCGCTGTCGATCTTCCTGACCTTCAGCGACGCGCTGCCGGCGGAGATGCGCCTGTACCTGTACGCCGCCATCGGGGTTTCGGTCTTCGGCGTGTTCGGCAGTTTCACCTACTACCTGCCGGAGCTGTTCCCGACGCGCCTGCGCGCGACCGGCTCGGGCTTCTGCTACAACGTCGGCCGCATCCTCGCCGCCACCGGCCCCTTCCTGGTCGGCGCGATCGCGGCCCAGGGCGCGAGCTCGGCGGTGCAGATCCTGTTCTGGGTGGGTCTGGTGCCGCTGGTCGGCATCGCCCTGATGCCGCTGGTGATCGAGACGCGCGGCCGCCTGCTCGCCGACTGAGCCGGCGGCGGACGCCACGCGCGTCTCAACCCGCTGCGAGCGCTTCCGGCTGCGGCTGCGGTGCCGGCCCGATGGCGGCCGTGGCACCGATCCGCAGCGGCAGGCCGAGAGCCAGCAGCGCGGCGTCGGTCGCGGTCTCGATCTCGTACGGGCGCGCGGCGGCGCGCAGCGCCTCGGGCGACCGGCGCGAGCCGAGGCTCTCGGCCAGCGCCGCCGCCATTGCATCGGCGTCGCCGACCGGCACCAGCGCGCCGTAGCGACCGTCCTGCAGCACCGCGCGCGGGCCGTGCGGACAGTCGGTCGAGACCACCGGCGTCCCGCAGGCCAGGGCCTCGATCAGCACGAAGCTCAGGCCTTCGCGCAGCGAAGCCAGCCCGAGCACGGCGGCGTGGCGCATGAACGCGGGCACGTCGCGCCGGAAGCCGAGCAGGGCCACGTCGTCCCGGACGCCCAGCGCTTCGGCCTGCGCCAACAGGGCATCGTACTGCTTGCCCTTGCCCAGGATCATCAGGCGACACGCCTGGCGCGCACGCAGCTGCGCGAACGCCCGCAGCAGGGTCGCGAAGTCCTTCCCACCCGATAACTCACCGACCCCGAGCACGACCGGCGGCATCCCCGGGGCCAGCCACGGATGCGGCGGAGGCACGACCCCGTCCTCGAACAGTGCCGCCGGGACCACCGGCCGCGGCACGACGATCACGCGCTCACGCGGCAGGCCGGTGTAGGCGAGCAGATCCTCCTTGACCCCCGGCGAATCGGCGAGAAAGCCGTCGGCGGCCGGATACAGCCGGCGCATCCAGTTGCGGTGGCGGCGCTGCCGGGCGGCGCTGCGATGGGCGTGCTCGAGCGACACCGGCGTACCGACGTAGCACACGACCGGAATCCGGGTCCCGGACAACCAGCGCGCGAGCAGCGCCGTACGGTTGACGCGGTCCTTGTCGCTGAGCAGTACGCGGGGGCGTTCGCGGCGCAGATAGCGCGCGACGGCGAGGGCACAGGGATAGACGTGATCGTGACCGAGATCGACGACACGCACGCCGGGCGGCAGTTCGTCCAGATCGGGGCCGTGGCCGCGGACCTTCAGCAGGTCGACCTGGTAACCGCGACGCGCCAGCGCCGGAATCAGATTGCGCGCCGCGCGGTCGACGCCGCTCTGGCCGGACGTCGCGAGAAAGATCGCAATGCGGGGATGGTCGTTCATGTCGGGAAATCCTCAGGGCAAACGAAAGGCCGCGAGCGCCACGCGTGGGCTCGAGATCCAAATGCTTGTGAAGACTTCCCGGCCGGTCCGGACCCGGACCGGGCGCGAGGGTCGCGCCGCTGTGCACCGCCTGGACGCGACGCACGGTTACCGCCGGATGGATCCAGGGGGTGCAAGCCGGCACCCGGATACAGATCCGCTACGCGACGCCATCCTCGTCGCGACCGGAAACGGCAGTGCGCAATTCGACGCCGCACCGCATGCGCCAGAGACGACCGCGTCGACGCGGCCGCTGTTGGAGGCGCGGTATCGTGCCGATCCCCGCGCGTCCCGACAAGAGGGCACGCCCGCGGGTAACGGGCGTGCCCGGCAATGCCTTACCGCGTAACGATGTCGA